>Ga0098052_1000003_pt1 | contig 146485 bp, 181 predicted proteins | sample 15_taG_FD_81591 | JGI IMG/M metagenome (GOLD analysis project Ga0098052, IMG submission 81591) | Marine viral communities from the Subarctic Pacific Ocean - 15_ETSP_OMZ_AT15312 metaG | ecosystem: Environmental > Aquatic > Marine > Oceanic | place: Pacific Ocean | collected 2015-01-18
CAAGGTGGGCGGAGACACCCCGGCGGTGATCTACGCCTGCGACTGGAAGTCAGCGGCGGAGATGGCCAGCAAGAAGGCCCTGCGCCACCCCTTCTCGTCGGTCACCATCGAGAGGGTCGGGAACGACGAGAAGTGGGAGGAGCAGTACATCATCCAGCCCAAGTTCGGGCGGATCATCGAGAAGGCCGACTTCGAGGCCGCGTAGCTCTCCAGAGCGACTGACCCCCGCCGAAGGAGCGGGGCGAGGGAGGCCTTCGTGCCTTCGCCCGTAGAGTGAAATTCACCTTTCTGATCCCCCATAAGCAGGTGACAAGGAAGGTGCCTGGGCCTGCGAGAGCAGGTTGGACCGGGGGACCTGACGAACCGTGGAGTTCAGAGGCAAGCGTCGCAACAACGCACGACCTCTATCCCACCTGCACGCGACCGACGAACGTGTAGATCACGGACGACGACTATCAGACCGATCCACGTGGCGGCCTGATAGTGGCACTTGATCTACAGCGGGAAGACTGCGATGCGGGATGTCCAGAGGAGGGGCATCCACGGTGAGCTGGTCAGGGGTTCGACTCCCCTGCCTTCCTCCATCTACCAAAGGAGAGATCCATGCCATACATGGGCGAGAAGAAGTCGGGTGAAGAGGCCCGCCAGGAGCTCCGCCGCCAGAGCGGGTGGCTGAAGCTGACTGAGGAGAAGCTCGATGACCTGGTCGAGCGTGTCGAGGAGATCAAGTGGGAGCACAGCTCCTTCAGCGACCCCGGTGCTGACTGGAACAAGCTGCACCTGACCCTGAAGGACGGGTCGAAGAAGGTGCTGCGCCAGGAAGGCTACTGATGTCCTGAGAGAGGACACCGCGCCCGGGTTGGGCCGTCCAGGAGAACGCATCTCCTTTCGCCTGTAGAGTGAAATCAGGGTTGTGGATCCCCCATAAGCTGTTGGATCCAAAACAGGAGGGAATCCATGAAGTGCAAGATCTTCCACGGGAATCCGGGGAACGTCGAGTCCAAGATCAACGAGTGGCTGAAGGAGAGCAGCTGCACCATCTCGCACCGGGAGATGGTGCAGCTGCTCTCCGAGGTGGTGATAGAGCGCCCCGGCGGACTCCGTGAAGGGGCTGGTCTCGATCTCACGGGGGGTTCAGACCAAGGCCAGGATGCGCGGCGGGTGTTGGTGCCCGTCGTGGCCGTGACCGTCTGGTACGAGGAGCTCCCTCCCACACAGGTGGAGGCTCAGCATCGTAGGGAGCAGGGCGACCTGATCAAGAAGGCCCTGGGAGTCCGCGTCGACGAGTTCGACCTGTCGGTGCGCTCGGCCAGCTGCCTGCAGAACGCTGGCATCGAGTACATCTGGCAGCTCGTCGAGAAGACCGAGGCCGAGATGTATAGGACCAAGAAATTCGGCCGCAAGTCGATCAACGAGCTCAAGGAGCATCTCAAGGAGTACGGCCTCTCCCTGGGCATGTCCCGTCCGTGAAGACCCGCCTGGTGCGGGCCAGGCCTACCGGCCTGTCTGTCGCCTGTAGAAACAGTCCTCCATATCCCCCATAAGCAGATGATCCAAGGAGGATTCATATGAGCAAGCTGAGGCTGAACATCAGCTACACCACGGGAGGCGTCTGGAGTCGATCACGTTCCTGAGGCATTCGTACCGCTGCAAGGGGCTGACTTGGCCTTCTTCCATGAAGGAAGTCAGATCGTTCTGGACGGGGAGGCCATGCGCATCACCCATTTCGACTACGTCGAAGCGGACTACACGCTCGTCTCCATCCAAGTCCACAAATCTTGATCCAAAGGAGTCGTCGGGAGTTCCGGGTCAGCCGGTTCTGCCAGGTGCAGCAAGACGCGTTCTTCGGAGGCTGATCACTTCTTCGAGCTCCCGTAGCGTCGGCGGACGTTGTCGATCTCGCGCTGCTCCTCGAGAGTGGCCTTGGTCGCCATCGCTCCGCCGGCGCCGCCCGTGCCGATGATCTTCTTCATCGCTTCTTCGCGTTCGGACTTCTCGTTGATCCGGGTGACGCGGTAGACCTTCTTGACCTCCTTCGCCAGCATCTTCTTCGCCTGCTGCTCGAAGGTGTCGACGCTCCCGCCCTTCTCGATCCCAGGGAAGAGGAGTCCCGTGTAGTCGTCGGCGAGGCCCTTGAGCAGATCCTGGTTGTGCTCGTTGACCCCAGAGGCCGCTGCGATCTGCACACGGATCAACTGCAGCCTCATCCGCCTGGCGTGCACCAAGTAGATCAGACGGAGCTGCAGGCCCGTGAGGTTGCGGCGACCCTTCAGCTGATCGTAGAGGAGATCAGCCCGGATGACGTCGATGGGCCGCCTTAGGAGTTTCCCACCTTCTCCGTCAGATCACCCACGACCACCTTGCGCACCCGGCCGGAGAACCACGCCATGTTGGCGATCAGCAGATCCGTGATCTCCGTGGGGAGCTTGTGGATCCGCTTGATCCGAGGCTTCATGGCCTCCCAGAACTTCTCGACCAGGGCCTCCTCGTCGAAGGCGTTGAGGTCGGTGCCAATCTCCTTGCCGTTGAACTCCTGCACGCAGACGGCGAGCTGGAGCAGGGAGAACCAGTGCCGCCCGTACTGCTCGCTCATCTTGGACGCCTCGTGCAGCCGCCTCTCGATCCACAGGGCGTGCTGCGTGGAGACGGTACGGAGGGTGACCACCATGCCCTTGCGCATGGGGACCTTCTGCTCGGCGAACCCGTCGAAGATCATCTGGGCGAAGTCGATCTCCTCTTCGATCTCCTCTTCGATCCGCTTCCGCAGATCAGCGTCGAAGATGTACTGGTAGGTGGGATCATCCGGCTGGGTCATGAAGCCGCGCAACGCCGCCTGGGCAGCATCGGCCTCCTCGCTGTCGATCTTCGCCTTCTCAGCCTGATCGAGCTGCGCCTCCAGCTCCAGGAGATCAGCGTGGTTGGTCGCCCGGAGATCGGAGACCACCTTCTTCTCCTCCACCCCGATGAGGATCAGACCGTCCTGCCACCCCTGCCAGATCCGCTCCCTACGCGAGGCGAGCGCAGCGTCTCTCTCCGCAGCTTCCTCCGCTGCCTTCCTCGCTGCCTCTGGATCTGCTGCGTGCTGGGCGGCTTGCTGAGGATCACGGGCCCCATGCACTGCCTGATTCTGCGGAAGTCCTGCTCCTACGCCCCCAATGGGCTGCTGTGCCTTGCTGGCGAGGGAGGATCGGACGGGAGGGCGGTCGGACTCGCGGGACATGGCGTGTCGCTCCTAAGTGCTTGAGGAGGGGACCATAACACGTCTGGCGGGATAGACCCGACGTTCGGTTCTGTTCTACGTTATGCGGATTGTCACTTCTGTAGTTGACAAACAGATCGAAGTCCTTCCCTCTGATCTCCTATAAGCCAGTGACCAGGAGACTCCCTCCTGTGTCAATCTCTGGAGAGACCCATGATCACCATCGAGGACGTCACGGACATCAAGCCCGACGACGTCAGCATCGAGTCCACCTTCACCGCGACCCACCGGGTCAACGTGAGCGGGCGGCTCATCCGCTCCAACGCCAGCAACGGGAACGACCCGTTGCTGGGGTGACCAGCCCGTCTGCGTCATCCGCGTCCGGGGCATCAAGTTCCAGGGCGAGGTGCAGCTGGTCCACGGCGGGGAGCCCTTGACCGGCGACGGTCGTGAGGCTCCCACCGCCGTCTGGATCGAGACGGACAAGGAGCCCCTGGTCCAGCACGTCGAGCGCGACGGTCCCTGGGTGTTGCTCAGCACCCTGCCCGAGGTCTGCTGGCGTCGCGAAGAGCTGGGCTGCTGAGGTGTCGCCGACCAGGGAGTAGTTCCCTGCCTCCACCCCGCCGCTCGAGGTGGGGGCGCCTTTCGGGGCGTGTCTTCGCCTGCGGATCCTGTATAAGATCACGACCCCAACACACTACCCTGGAGGACTGAGTGGAAGAAGATCAGAAGTTGGGAGAGCGGCGATGAGTCTGCTTGAGCTGTTCGCAGAAGCTGACCGTGCCATGGAGGTCCTTCATGACCTCGTGGAGAAGGACGGTCACCACATCCCCTGCGAGTCCTGCGAGACTCCGCACTGCTGCAAGTTCATGGTCAACGTCTGGCCGCAGGAGGCAGAGCTGATCGCCGACACCGTGCGCAGCTGGCCCAAGAAGGGACGCGAGCGGATCGAGCGCAAGCTGGTGAAGTGGCTGCGTGCCTGGCGCACGGCCCCGGCCGACGTCCGACACAGCGACGCGAAGTGGTTCCTGCGCAAGCGGAACTGCCCCTTCCTGGATCACGGGCACTGCTCGATCTACGAAGTGCGCCCGTCTGGCTGCCGCTACCACTACGTCGCAGATCAGGAGCCTGAGCGCTGCGGCAACGAGATGAACAAGGACTCGTTCCTCAACGCCGAGCCGATCCACATGATGGTGGCCACCCCGCTCAACCCGCAGTACCACGGACCTCTGGCCCTTCTCGTGTGCAGCGAGCTGGGCCTCGAAGAGGTCACGCAGTCCGAGATCCTCACCACCTTCTCCGCAGTGACTCTCGCGAGCCTGATGGAGATGGCCCCGACCCCGATTCCCCCGAAGGAGAGCACGTGAAGCTCCGCACCTACCGAGACCGCATCGTCATCGAAGTCCCCACCAAGAAGGCGCTCATCAACAAGAGCGACCTGGTGGACCAGATCATCGACAACCTGCTCGACGGCGAGAAGGGCAGCCTGGCCCTCGACCTGAGCAGCGTCGACCCCAGCACCGCCGAGCGCAAGATGGGCGACCTCGTCCTGCCCTCGGACCGCAGCACCGTGGAGAAGACCTACGAGCTCCGCGAAGCCTGGATCAAGAAGGAGCTCCGCGGCTGGCTCACCCTGCAGGAGAAGGAGGTCCTCGCCGTCCTTCTCGCCTACTCCAACGGCATCGAGGAGGTCGTGCGCGGCCTCGGCCAGAAGGTGGGTGAGGCGCACTCCGCCTTCCACCCCCAGAAGGTGCAGCTGGAGATGATCGAGGAGATGAACGACCTCGAGCCCGGGCAGGGCCACCGCAGCCTGATGGCCGGCAAGAAGATGAAGCCGGACGAGGAGATGCCCAAGCTCAAGATCCAGCCGCCCATCGCGGAAGCGTGATGAAGCACCAGATCACGACTGACGGAAAGACAGTCTGGATCAACAGCCCTGAGGTGTGCCTGGGACGCTTCAGTCCCCAGGGCATCGACGTGCACAGAACTGCAGAACAGCAGATCGAGTCCGGTATCTCCTGCTTGGCGTGCACGCCGGAGCCCGACTGGGACTCCTTCGTCGCCTCGATGAAGGAGTCCCACGACATCACCGTCGAGGTGAACTACCGCCCCCTGTGGAGCTGGGACCCCGGCCGCTGGGCACGCGCCATGATCCTCGCCCACGGCCGTCGAGCTCTGCGTAAGGAGCTGGAGCGCCTGGCCTCCGCCGGCCTGAACCCCTGGGGCGACAAGATCCACTACGCCTGGGGCGCTCTGCGTGTCACCTGAGCGAGAGGCACAGCTCCTCAAGATCGAGGAGGAGGCCCGAGGTCTCGCAGCCTGGTGTCGTGAGTTCGTGCACGTCGTCGACGACAGCTCGAACCACAGCATCAAGTCGGACTTCTTCGAGTTCCTCGGCGACCTCGAGGGAGCGCTGAAGCCTCTGCCGTCTCAGAAGATCACGAAAGCTCCGAAGTGCAAGGTCTGCACCTACGCCAACTCGCCCACCTGCAACATCTGCGGATGGACGCTGTGAGCCCCGCGGAGTGCATGGCCAAGGCCCAGGACCTCAAGGAGAAGTGGGACAACGGCAACCGGAAGGACGTGGTCAGGGAGCTGGCCAGGTCGGAGCGCGACGTGGTCTTCTCCTTCACGATGCTCCTCGAGGGGCTCACGGATCGCGCGACCTTCGCCGTCCTGGCGTTGGGCTACACACCTGGGCTCGGAGAGGGCTGGCGATGAGGATCGTGATCGTAGAGGACGAGCGGAACCTGGCTCGCGCCATCGAACGCTGCCTCGTCCGAGAGGGTCACGTCATCGTGGCCACGGCCGAGACCTACGAGGAAGCCGTCGAGAGGATCAACACCCACAAGCCGGAGATTGTGATCACCGACTACCACTTCCCAGGCGGGACTGGCTTGCAGGTGATGGATCAAGCACTACTGACTGGGGCGAAGGTGATCGGCATGACCGCGGACCCTCATGGACATCAAACCATGCTGGAGTACCTGAGCTACTTCGAGAAGGTGCTGGCCAAGCCCTTCGACATGAGCGAGTTGATCGAGGCCTTGCAGTGATCATCAGGGTCGGCCTGCCGAAGACCACCGGGGCCTTCCCCGGTGCGCTCTTCGAGCTCGACAAGCCGGGGCTCGTCAGCGCCAACGGCTTGTGGGTGCAGAAGACCGAGCGCTTCAGGGAGCCGGGCTTCGCCGTCTGCGACATCGACTTGGCGCTCGACAGCGCTGGCTACGTCGTGATGAAGAAGTGGGGCGGCGAGTACCCCTGGACCATCCAGCAGTACGTGGAGCTCGCGGGGCTCTGGGGCTGGACCTGGTGGGCCAGCATGGACTTCTGCTGCGAGCCCGCCGTCGCCATCGGACAGGACCAGATCGATCACCGGGTGTGGCTCACGGCCATGCACCTCACGGCGATCAACTTCCAGGTGCGTGTCTGGCGAGACGCCGGCGCCTTCTGGCTCCAGTACCCTCTGCCCATCCTGCAAGGCTGGAAGCCGGACGACTACCTCCGCTCCGTCGAGCTGACCTACGGGTCCATGGGCGGATTCCCTGATCTTGTTGGTCTTGGATCTGTCTGCGGCCGGCATCTGCACGGCCCGGACGGCTTCGAGGCCATCCTCAACGCTGTGGACCGGGAGCTGCCCGCCCACACCAAGCTCCACCTCTTCGGTGTGAAGGGCGCGATCCTCAAGAGGTTCCGTGATCACCCCCGCATCGGGTCGATGGACTCCATCGCCTGGGACTTCCGAGCCCGCAAGCTGGCCAACGAGAGGCGAGCGGTGCAGGAGGAGTCCCTGGGCTGGAGGCCGACGAAGACCGACAAGGAGTGGATCCCCTGCAACAACGAGCTGCGCATCGAGGCCATGCGCCTCTGGACGGAGAAGCAGACTTGAAGTCGATCTGGAAGAAGCTCAAGGCGCTGTACGAACGCCTCCTGACCCTGAACGAGACCATCCTGGAGACGGAGCTCCGACGCGTGAAGCGATCGCGAGCTCGCCACAAGAAGCTCCTCGACGACATCGGAGGAGCCTGGTCTGAGGCAGGGGCACCCTGCTGCCCCAACTGCTACTCCGCAGGGGAGTACGGACGGCTCGCAGGCAAGGTCCAGCGACTGGATCAACACATCGAAGAACTCACCCTCAAGGTGGAGAAGCACAACCCATGAGCACAATGCGAGACGCGATCGGAGAGATGATCTTCGGCTGCGGCATGTTCCGCCCAGACGTCGAGAAGGTCATGGACCTGGTCGTGGCGGACGAGAAGAACCTGTTCCCCAAGGCCCTCCGTTGGTCCGATCCGGCGGGCGGGTACCCTCCTGGACTCGGAGACGCCCTCTTCCTCAGCGCCAAGGTCTACGCCCTGGAGTACATCGACGAGCACCAGCCTGAGGCGTGGTACCGAAGTCTGTTCGTCCCTCCCGGAGCGGCCGCATGACCAGGACCGAGATGCTCAAGTCCTTCGTCGACCACGTCGCGGGCCAGGACGCCTGCGCCCTGCCGGTCGACGAAGAGATCCTCGACGAGCTCATCGAAGAGTGGCTCGAAGCCCACCCAGAAGTAGGGACGGTGACCGGGAGGATGCGGACCTCCAAGCCCAACCAGGCGAACAAGCCCAAGCCTCGCTGGGGTGGAGGCAAGGCGGCCGCACCCAGGAAGAAGAAGGCGTCCGACTCCCCCTGGAAGGCCTTCATCGAGGCGTGCACGGAGGCCCTCGATGACATCGAGGATCTGCCTGACAAGCTCAACGACCGAGGCTCCTGGTACGAGAAGGTGGACAGCATGAGGACCTGGTCCGAGGAGCACGAGCACGTCACCGAGACGATGACCGAGTCGCTCGACCGCATCCTCGAGGGGGTGTCCAAATGGTCACGCTGACCGGACACCAGCAGCAGCGGCTGGACACCATCATCGCCGCGGGCAACGCCGGCGAGAAGGTCCTGTCCCTCGCCGGACCTGCAGGTACAGGCAAGACCACCGTGGTCTCCAAGCTGGGCATCGAGGCCGTGCGGCACGGGCCCTGGAACGACGTGATCTACTGGACCTCGACAGGTCGGGCGATGGTGGTCTTGACCTCCAAGCTCATGGCCGAGGTCAAGACCTTCCACTCCGGGCTCTACGGCCGTGGCATGGAGGAGAAGATCCCCCTCGAGGTCAACGGGAAGATCCGCTACGGCGGCGACGGCCTGCCTGTGATGGTCCGGACGGGACGACTGTTCTTCGGATCTCCTCGGGAGAACTTCTGCGACCCCTTCACCCTCATCGTGGTCGACGAAGCCAGCATGATCACCATGCGGATGCACGAGGACTTGATGTCCGTGCTGCCCTTCGGGTGTGCCGTGCTCTACGTCGGGGACAAGGAGCAGCTCCCGCCCGTCGTCGGAGACCCTGTGCCTGGGTTCCAAGAGGACGACGAGCCTACGGCTGAGCTGGTGGAGATCCACCGCCAGGCATGGGACAACCCCGTGATTCGCCTCGCCACCGCCATCCGCAACGGCGAGGAGTACGAGGTCGACAAGGACGACGACCGCATCCTGGACCTGCGCTACGACGAGGAGGACGCTGCAGCCTGGAGGGCCGAGGCCTTCTACTCGGGCCGCGACGTCACTCTGATCACTGGCACCAACGCCGTCCGACAGCGGGTCAACCGCCGGGTGAGGGAGATGCTGGAGATCGAGGATGTCCTTGAGGTCGGGGAGCTCCTCTGCTGCTTCCGCAACGACCACCAGCGCGGCATCATGAACGGGGAGACCTTCACGGCCTCCAAGGTCGTCGAGTTCAAGGTCGACGGCTTCGGCTGGCTCATGATCATCACCCGTGAGGGTGACCCCCGCCCCATCCTGATCCAGCAGGGGACCATCGGGATGAAGAGCAAGGGCTGGTCGAACTTCCGAGACGGCCTCGCAGACACCTTCGTTCACAGCGACCAAGTCGGGGTGAAGGTGATGACGACGATCAGAGAGCACCTGATCGAAGAGGGATGGCCCGACACGGCCGTCCACGTCCCAGTGCTCACGCCATCGCAGTCGAACGACTGGATGCGCAAGGCGTTCCTGCACGTCGACTACGGCTACTGCCTCACGATCCACAAGGCCCAGGGGTCGGAGTGGAACGAGGTAGGCGCCATCCTGGACAACTGGACGCTGAGCGTCCTGGGGGCCAAGGGAGAGTACACGGCAGTGACGAGAACGCGTGACAGACTCATCAGGTGGTCGGTCTGATCCGCAGGGGTTGACATCCCCGATCGGCAACCATAGTGTGGATCACCATCCTGATCTCCATCCCGCCATGGGGGAGATCACTGAACCGGAGGAAGAGGACATGGCAAGCAAGCTCGACGCGTTCAAGGCTGAGATCCTGGACGGCAGTAAGAAGGACAAGGACATCGCCCGCGAGGCCGGCGTCACCATGGGCGCCGTGCGCGCCTACCGCAACCGCCACAAGGGCAAGGCCACGAGCTCGACCAACGCGTCGAAGGCCTCCAAGCCCAAGGTCGCCACGAAGCCCAAGGTCGCCACGAAGCCCAAGGCCGCTCCGAAGGCCAAGCGCCCGAAGATCGTGCTGCCCGAGGGCGTGGACAAGCAGTGCCCCAAGTGCGGCTGCCAGGCCTCCGGAGACGAGGAGGTCCAGACGATGTTCGGCTTCCGGAACGTCTCCGCGGGCAAGGACGGCGGGAAGAAGAAGATCCCGCAGAGCCAGTGCCGGACCTGCCGCAAGGCGTCCGTCGCCGCGTCCAAGGCCAAGAAGGACGCGGCCGCCAAGCAGGCCGCGGCGAAGTAGCGGGAGGTCTGTGTCCGGCTACGTCCGTGAGTCCTTGCGGCTTGCGATCTACCGCCGGGACAACTTCCGCTGCCTCTACTGCGGCTTCCAGGCTGACCTGCTCAAGGTCGAACGTCACGGAGCCCACCCCGACCTCGAGCTCGACCATGTCGTGCCTCGTCGTTGGGGTGGGGACTCCACGCCCTGGAACCTGGTGACATGCTGTCTCCCGTGCAACGACCGGAAGTACAAGCGAGATCTGGACGACTTCATCCAGCGCAACGGCCTGGACTCGAAGGCGATCCATCGACGCCTCTACCTGGCTCGGCGTCGACGACTCAAGAGGGGGAGGAAGAAGGCCCGCGAGCTGATGAAGCTCCTTGCGTTCGTGGAGGACGCCCGGTGCCCCTGGTGCCCGAAGACCTGCGACCACTGCCTCACCTCCTACGCCAAGGTGATGCTGCTCAAAGGAGCGAGCGATGCCGACGCTGAAGGCGGAGATCCTACCGGGGCAGAAGGACTTCTGGGACAGGAAGAAGGAGGAGATCAAACGTCAGCAGCGGTTGGCGGGGAAGGAGGGTCGAGTCACGAACGACACGATGCTACAGGGTCTCATCGACATGTGGATGAAGATGGAGCAACGTGAGCAGAAGGACGGTGCCTGATGTCCGACTTCCAGATCTCAGACCTGATCGCCATGCCCATGGAGCCGGCCATCCGGATTCGCGTGGGCCCGACAGAGGTCGTCCAGGTCAGCCAGAGTGCCTGGGAGCTCAAGAAGGACGACTTCCTCGAGTGGGCCCTCGCCTTGCCTCGGATCGACCAGGGCATCGGCTACCGGCTCCTGAAGCCCTACACCGGCAACAACGGGATGCTGGCGAAGCTGGCGGTCGCCCTCGGGGACTTCGCCAAGATCTGGCGCATGTACCCCTCACCGGACCAGCCAGCTCTCTGGGGTCGGACCCACCCGGCCATCATGCAGCTCCGGAAGACGGATCAGCGCCGCAGAGTCCCCAAGCCCTCAGCGGGGGACCTGGACCCGGCCAAGACCTGCACGTGCTGCCTTCGCGGCATGGGCGCCGCCGACAGCCAGGTCCACGACCTGGTCGAAAGCGATGACACGGAGGGCCTGTGCCTGGAGTGTGATCTGGTCTGTGGCCCCAGGGCCTCGGACTGCCAGCTCAGCGCCTCCAAGGAGAAGCGAGCTCAGGCCTACAAGCCCCCGGAGACCCTGCAGGACGAGGACGACCTGGACAACGTGGTCAGCATCGACGGTACCGAGTTCGAGCGGTACGCCAAGATGTTCGAGGACTGAAACCGAGCGCGATCTCCGGTATAAGCCTTTGAGCCCAGGGACTCGCCTCCTGCCTCTGCCTGGCGGTGCCTCCCCCCCACCCCAGTGCTGTTGGGGCTGGGTGGGAGGCGTTCCCTGTGCTCACCCTCCTGGGTCCTCCAGCCCGGCCCGCACATCATGTTGGTGTGCGGTGTCCGGGCCCCAGACCCAGGGTCTTCTTCGCCCGTAGATCAGGCGGCGGAGCCGATGACGGTGCCACCCACGATCGCGGCGATGTCGCTGCTGTCCGCGATGATCTCGACGGCGTCGACCTTGACGGGCTCGATGCGCTCGTAGACCAGGCTGCAGTTCTCCGCGAGGATGGTGCCGCCGGCGTCGGTCTGGAAGTTGTGGTTCTGCACCATGCAGTACTCGACGTAGAAGGCGCCGTAGGTGTGGTTGTTGCTGTCGCGCAGGATCACCAGGATGCCGATCGGCTGGTCGAACACGTCGCTGGCGAGGTTGATCCAGAAGTTCTCGTAGCCCGGAGGCACCTCGAACTGGGCCGCCTTCAGGTCGCCGCCGGGGCCGTCGAAGTTGAGCTTGGCCTGGGCGTCGTTCGTGAACAGCTGCTGGAACAGGTCGGCGCTGCCGTTCTTCGTCTTGCCCTTGGCGTAGGCGTAGAGCACGCGCAACAGGCTGGGCCCGTGGTACATGATCCGACCCAGGGCCATCTGCCCGGCCGTCCGACCCCGGATGAAGTAGCTCCGCTGCGAGCCGATCTCCCACACGCGCATGATCTGGGAGCTCTGCCCCAGGCCGACGCTCTGCAGGATGCCCACCGGGTAGGCGATGCCGTCCAGGTCGCTGCCCGAGCTGTAGAGGGCGTCGAGGCGAGGCGGACCGGCGGCGATCAGCGTGAACGCAGCGTTCAGGAAGCGCCCCTCGAGGAGACCGCTCTGGACGTTGCGGTTGAAGAAGTCCCAGTTGGCGAGGGTGGCCATGATGATCTCCGTGAAGCGAAGGGTAGCACGCTCAGCGTGCGATAGAAGTAGCCGACTTACCGCCGGGTTGCTTGATCTTGGGCTCTGCGGGGGACTTCGATCCCTCCGCCTGGGCCATCGGATGTAGGCCCGTGATCTGCTTCGGCTGTGGAACCTGAGGAGCTCCCGCCCCGGCCTGGGCAGCTCCTGGCTTCTGGACTGCTGCAGCTGCTTGGCCTGCAGCCGGGGCCTGCTGCATCTGCTGCTGCTGTGCCTCGAAGGCCTGTCCTGCAGCTTGCTCGGCCTCAGCCTGGGCGACGCCCTGCTGGTTGTCTGCCTGCCCCTGCTGGTACGCCTGGGCGTTCTCTGAGGCCTGCATAGCCTCAGGCTCGGTGAGCCAGCCTGGGTCGTTGCTGTCCGGAGCGAAGGCCCGGAGCTGGGGATCGTAGACGAAGCCAGGAGGCGGGTCCACGATCGGAACTCCGTGGGCAGTACGGTCGTCCAGCTTCTCGACGCTGGCTCCGAGGATCTTGGCCACTGGAGATCCCTCAGGACCTTCGACGACCTCAGCCGTCTTGGTCTTCCTCTTCGCCAGGGCCTTCCTCTTCGCCAGGGCCTTCCGGCCCATGGAGTGTCCGGAGGGGAGGGCTGCCCCTGCACCTCCAGCCAGGAGGAGGAGAGCCGCACGCTGGTTGGGCCTCGGCATGGGAAGACCCCGCCTCGCAGCCTTCCGGATCCGCACGATGTCCCTGATGGAGACAGCGTTGCTTCCCACCAGAGCACCCATGCCTCCGGTGTAGAAGGCCTTGTCCTTCTGGGAGCCGGCATCCCAGCTCTCCTTGAAGGTGAGGTTGCTGGGCTTGACTCGCGCCATCTTGACGTTGCCTCGGATGTCCAAGAGGGACTCCCCCAGACCTCCGTCCGGGTTCTTCTTCGCCGCGGCGTCGAGGTCCTTGCCAAACTGGTTGGCCCCGGCCTTGATCCGCTGCCAGAGTGAGGTCGGCTTCGGGGTCACCCTACGGGGGGCCTTCACCACTCGCTTCAGGGTCAGCTTGGCGTTGGCGATCTTCTCGAGCTCTGTCCACATGGCCTGAGCCAGAGCGCGTCCTCGGAGTTCGTCGTTCATCGCTTTCTAATCTCCGACGCCTGACGGCGCTTGTTCCGGATCGCCACCAGCCCGGCGATCGTACCGAGGCCTGCGGTGAAGGCGATGGAGCCCTTGGCGGCCTTCACCGCCCGTAGGGCGTTCCGCATCCGGACGCCGGTGTTACTGGGGAGCTTGACGTCCCCGTGACGCTTCTCGATCTGCTGGATGATCTTGGTGATCGAGTCCTTCCCAGGCACCTGGCTGCTGGGCGTGGACGGGTACTTGAAGGGCTTGAGGTCCAGATGCTCCTGCCCGATCACATTTCGCTTGACGTGCCTACCAACCTGAGCCTGAGAGCCCTGGATGTTCAGGCCTTCCGTGGAGGACGAGCGCCTCGCCATGCGACGGACGTTCTCCTCCATCTCCCTCATGGCCGACTGCGCCAGAGCGTCCGGGGAATTCCCCGTAGCCTTGGGGATCCCCAGATGCTGGATCTTGGGGGTCGGGTTGACCACCTTGCCTCCAGGCTTCAGATGGGCCTCTATGTCTGCTGTCGACATGGCGACGGTCTTCTTGACGAGCTTCTGGTTCCTCTTGTGCAGGAACTCCTGCACGTCCTGCTGGCTCAAGATCACCCGGCCGTCTGAGTCGAGGTGGACCTTCCCCAGCATCTCGTGGACGGAGCCCTTCATCGAGGCAGGCATCGTCCAGCGAGGTCCGGTGGCCGGATCCCGGTACTGGGCGCGGACACCCTTCAGGAGCTCGTCGGGACCGCCGTGACGCAGGGCCTCGGGGGTCGAGTAGTAGTGCCGTGCCGTCTGCTCTGCGGTCTGGCGGATCTTCTTGGCGTCCTGCCCCTTCATCAGGTCCGGGTTCGCCTTGAGCGCCTTCTCCAGTGCGTTGGACAGGTACTCCCGACGCACGCCGGCCTCCATCGCCCGCTGGTCCGACGCCGCGGGGACCGCGTACATCAGAGTGGGGGCGACGGAGCCCAGGGTCAGTCCACTGATCCCGGCCTTGAGGTAGGCTCCCTTCCTCTCGGCATCCTTCAGATCCTCGCGCTGTGAGCGGAGGTTGTCTCGATGGATGCCAGAGAGGTCCAGTTCACCGGGCCTCTTGGACCGGGCGATCTTGCAGAGCTCCTCCTGGAAGGACGCAACGACCATCCATCAGACCTGCAGGGTCATGTAGATCGTGTTGCACGGGTACAGCACGTCGAGGAGGCAGACGATGTCCACCTGGCTCGGGTCGTCGGCGTTCACCTTGATGCTGACGACGTCGAAGTCGTTGAGCACCTTGGTGGCCACCAGGTAGCGGCCGAGGCCCTGGATCTGGACCGAGAGGGCGTCCATGAAGGACTGGGTGATGTTGAACTTGCCGATCTGGCTGGACAGGGCGTCCCGGAAGAACTTGGCCACGTAGTCGATGGCCTTGGTGATCGACAGCTCCCGGTACTGGACCGTGCTGGTGTCCGTGGAGAGCTGGTGACGGCACTTCAGCGCCGCGTTCTGGCTCTCCTGGATGAAGATCATCTGACCGCCGCCGGCGATGCGGTCGAGCTGCGAGGCGCTGAAGTAGCTGTTGCTGTACTTCAGGCCGGTGAAGCCGGAGACCGTGCTGTTGGTCATTCCCTGGCTCGGGTTCTTCTCCCCGATCCAACCCGCGACAGCGCAGGCCAGGTAGAAGCCCTCGAGCACGGAGCTGGAGCCGTCCACGTCGGCCACGACCTTGGAGGGCCAGATGTGGAAGCAGCGGCGATCCTCGAAGCCCTCGCCGATCTCGGCCACGGCGTCCCGCTGGTCGCTCTTGGCGCTGATCGCCGAGCCAGCCCGGTAGACCGTCCAGGTCACGTCGACCAGGTCATCCCAGTCGTCGGTGTCCCAGGAGAAGTCCTGCCCGTCGTCTTCCTCGGTGCGGTCGGTGAAGTCGATCTCCAGGGCGAAGTCGTCGCCGGAGTCCACACCCACGATCTCCACGCCGTAGAGGGCCTGGGTGCCGTTGACGGCGTCGGGGGACTCATCGCTGGTGGCCAGGGCGCTGACGACCAGGTAGTCGCCGGCCTCGACCTCGGCGTCGGTCAGGTTCACGCTGGTGGTGAAGGAGCCTTCCTCCTCGCCCACGACCTCCTCGGTGTTGCCCGAGGTGCCGCTGGCCACGGTGGTCGCCGTGGCGTAGGCCGGGAAGGCCTGGTTGAACAGCAGGATCCGCTCGGCCTTGTTGTCGGACTCGCTCATGGAGTCCACGTGGGTCTGGAAGATCTGGTGCACCGACGGGTCCTGCGTCAGCGGGACCATCACGTAGACCTCCTGGCCCTCGAGGAACTCCAGGGCCTCCTGGTAGCCGTCGAGGGTGCCATCGGGCTTGGTGGCGCTGATCTCGCCCACGCCGATGCCGCTGACGGCCTGGCTGGGGGCGTTGAGCAGGGCGAAGTACATGCCCAGGGACAGGGGGTTGTCCGTGGTCGAGTCGCCCAGGGCGTCCTGCATGTCCGAGGTGGACTCGTACTCGAGCAGGGTGGGCTCCTCGGCCCCAGCCGACACGTCCAGGCGCAGGGCCCGGTAGCTGACGTAGATCTTGCCCACGGGAGTCGAGGAGCCGATGAGGTCGGCATCCAGGATCAGCTGGTCGTCGTCGGCGCCGCCGTCGAGGGCGTAGCTGTCCACGTCGTCGTCGGTGAAGGTGGTGGAGCCGTCGCCGGTCACACCGCCCAGACTGGCCGTCAGGAAGGCCGAGACCGTGCTGTTGTAGGCGTCGTCCTCGTCGTCGGTGATGGCGTCGTAGATCGCCTCGTAGGACACCGTGCTCACGCCGGTGGTACGCGGGAGGGTGATGGTCACCTCCTCGTCGTCCTCGTCCCAGGTGATCGCCAGCGCAGAGGTCGTGGCCACGACCTCGTAGGAGAGCGCCGCGGCACCGGTCATCGAGTCGGTCAGGGCGAGCTCGGTCTCGCTGGTGACCACGTCGACCAGGTTGTAGTCGTCACCGTCGCCGATGTCCATGATGTGGGTTGAGGCGGTCACGCCGTCGGTGCTGAAGGTCGCCGTGGGATCCACGAAGACCGTGTTCGCGGCCGTCCCACCATCGCCGGAGCCGGTCTCCACCTCGGTGATCGCAGTCCAGCTGCCCGAAGCCACGTCGCCGCCGGGGTTGGTGGCGGCGTCCAGGGTGACCTCGGTCGCCGACTCGACCGTGGCGACCGCGTAGACGCCGTTGCCCTCGATCTCGATCCAGGTGTTGGTGTCGGGGGCGCTGCCGTAGCCTGCTCCCGGAGCCGCCCAGGTCGCCGCCGCGTCGGTGAAGACCTTCTCGTGGGAGCCGCCGGTGTGATCGTAGGCTCCAGCCGAGCCGGTCTCGACCTCGACCCCGTAGACCCAGTCCTTGGACGCCACGGTGCCTTCACCCGTCTCGATCAGGGCGCGGGTCTCGCTGACCACGTAGAGGATCTGGCGGTAGGCCGAGCCGAGGCCCTCACCGTCGATGAAGATGAAGTGGTCGGTGCTGGGGGCTCCGGTCGCACCCACTCCGGTCTCGAAGGTCGCGGAGGCGGCGTCGAAGATGGTGTCGCCGACGTAGCCAGTGGAGGTCCCGCTGGAGATCTCCTCGGTCTCGGCGATCACGATGGTCAGGTCGTCGCCAGCGGAGCCTGCGTAGTCGGCCGCGTCGTTGTCGTCGTCCGTCGCCCGGGCGCTGACGACCAGGTAGTCGTCGAGGTCGCCGAAGCGGTAGTCGGCCTGGGCCTCGGCATCGAAGACGAACTGCGCCGGGTTGCGGACCACCTCGTAGTCCACGCCGGTGAGGTCCTCGTCGATGTCGCCGGCGGTCAGCGTGAGCTCCGTGTCGCTCGCCGCGTCGGTGGCCACCACCAGGTCGATCTCGTCGCCCTTCCAGGTGACGCGCACCACGTCGCCAGCCTCGACACCGAGCTGCAGGAAGGTCCCGGCGCTGTCGGTGAAGGTGCCAGCGGACACGTCGTAGGTGCCGCTGTCTTCTCCGGAGGCGAGGACTTCCTCGTCGTCGTCGGAGTTGAGCTCGGTGGAGTCGCTGCCCAGGAGCAGGAAGACGCGGATCTCGTCGGTCAGACCGGAGAGGCTGTCCTCGTCATCCAGGGAGGGGAGGTCGTAGGCCACGGTGCCGTAGCCGTCCTGGTACGTCCCCGCGTAGGCCTCGGACTCGGGCTCGCCGTCGTCATCGAAGGCGCTGATCACGCGGAAGCAGGGCCCCACGATGAGGGGGACCAGGGTGGGGGAGGAGATCGTCGGGGAGCTGGTGACGAACTCCTGGGCGATCTCGACGCCGGGACGGCGGATGGAGGTGCTCATGTGGGATCACTCCGAAGCTGTGGCTATCCAGGTGCTGACAATAACACCTTCCGAGGATGGATCGGGATCCCCATCCTCGTCGATGGCGTCAGGGTAGAGGAGATCTCCATCGAAGTCCCGGAAGACCGTGTTGGCGATGACCTTGAGGGCTGAGAGGGTCTCGGCGTTGGGATACTCGTAGGTCCAGGACTCTTCGTAGTACACCGGGAAGCTGACCGCGACGGCGATGAAGTCCTCATCGGAATCGCCGGGCATGAGGGTGTGGGCCGGGGACTCCTCACCGATCCGGATCCGCAAGCCGATGTTGAAGAAGCCCGCCTGCTGCAGCGGAACCCTGTAGATCCGAATGGCCTTGGCGACGAGGAGTGCGAGCTTCTCGGCCTCCTCACCGATCCGGCTGACACAGTGCACCGTGAACGACCCGCTGAGGAGGTCCGTCCTGGTTTCCTTGCCGGTGTCGAACTCCAGGTGCTGCAGCGAGTCAAGCGAAGTGTCTCCGTACCCGAAGGGGCCTCTCGAAATCATGATCGCGGGGCGCTTTTCCACGGTATCGGTATTGATCGCTCCGGCGACGCCAATGATCAGCTCGGTCTCGAGCTCCGACGTCTGCCCCGTCTCCTCCCCCGGCTCGTAGTGGAACAGATTTTCCCCGCTTGGCATCCCGTAGAAGAAGTCCTGCAGGAACCTCAGCAGGATGTCCTTCGTGTCGCTGAGCCAGTTCCCCGTCCTTGGGTTGTACGTCTGGATCAGCTCGTCGAACTCGGTCTGTCCGGATCGCAGAGCCATGATGGGTGTACCTGTTCATCTGGGAGGTCAGACCGGACGTTAGCCCAGCAGCGAGGAGGGAGGCGAACAGCTTCGTCCGACTCGAGGCGGGGCCGGCCTTTCCCGTGATGGCCTTCCTGATCTTCGGGGCCAGGTAGCGTGCTCCGACGTAGCCGCCAGCGCCGCCAGCCAGTCCAGCTCCGGCCGCAGCTGCGTACCTCTGAGCCTTGGTGGCCTTCCTCTTCCGAGCCCCTGCGATCTTCTCCAGCTCCTCCCAGAAGGCAGCGGCGGACGCCACCGACACGGAGCTGGTCTTGATCTTCTGGACGCCGTGAGCTGCAGCGCCGCCACCGAACACGCCGTAGATGGCCAGAGCTCTTCGGCTCTTCTTCCTGGAGTCGGAGCTGGCCTTGACCATCTTGGAGCCCGCAGTGGCACCCAGGACGCCCCCCAGACCCCCTACAGCCCACTCACCAGCTGAAGCCAGGGCAGGGGTCTTCACGCCACGCGCCAGGTGCTTGCCGAGGCCGCCACCGATGGCACCTCCAGCGATCAAGCCAGCAGAGGTGGCCAGGAACCTCCTCCTCTTCTGCTTCTTGAGCTGCTCCCGGGTCATGTGTCGGTCACTCCGAGCTCGCGGGCCCGCTTGTAGTAGCTGTCGATGTCGGTCGCGGCGATGTGCTGCCGTGCCGGACTGGCCTTGAAGGGATCGATGGCCCAGTCCGACGAGTCGATGTCGATGTCGTACTCTACCTGATCACGGGACAGCTCACGAACCACGATGGTCTGGTGGGTGAGGGACCAGAGCTTCTCGGACCTCCCCACGTTGATCACCCGCCACCGTCGACCGTCTGCGTCGATGACCAGGTCCCTGGGCTTGAGCCGCGGGGAGGCGCTGAAGACCATCACCGTGTCGTGCGGCTGCAGCTCCAGGACGCCGCCGATCGCCGCGACCTTCTTGTCGGGCGCCTTCATGCAGTAGGTCTCCTTGGGGGAGAAGTACCCGCTGGTGATCCCGGTGTCGTAGCAGCTGGTGCAGCCGGACTTGTTCCGACGCCGCTTCAGGTGGTCCCAGCACTCGCTGCAGCGCGTCCCCCAGGTCCTCTGGGTCAGGGCCAGGACCTTCCGGCCGCTGTACTCCTTCAGCATCAGGTTGAAGCGCCTGACCGCCTCCAAGGCACCCAGGTCAGGTGGGGACTCCATGACCACACCGCCGGCGTAGTCGCCCTGGACCACCGAGTCCGGATCTGCGGAGCCGAAGTCGAGGGTCTCCCCATCGGAGCTCCGCGTCACTCGGATGCGGTAGAAGTGCTCCCTCCACTTCGAGTGGAGGTTGACGGTGGTGTCCTCGAGCTCGTCCTTGGCCTCGGCTGAGAAGGATGAGCTGACCTCCTCGTACTCGCCTGCAGCAGAGTCCGACCGCAGGATCGTGAGCGTGAAGTCCGCCAGGTCCTTGGTCGTGTTGCGGATCTCCCAGGAGATCGTCAGGCTGTCACGAGAGAGAGTCCAGACCCGGATGTTCGTGATGATGATCACGGATCACCTCCGGTTGGGTGATCTACTTCTTGGACTTGGTCCGACTCGCTGCGGACTGGGCCTGGGCCATGCGAGCCCGAAGCTGATGGATCGTGTGCCGCTGTCCGGCCTGGAAGCCTCGACGGGCCCCGGCCATGTAGCCGGCACGCATGCCCTCCTGCTGTCCGGTCCTCCGGCCCTTCTTGTGACCGGTGTAGGTGCCTCCGGCCGTGCCGACGACTCCGAGGCCGCCCATGGCTGCCAGAGCGCCTCGACCCGCCTGGGCTCTGGCGATCTTCTCGATCTCCTCCAGTTCGGAGAAGAAGGCGTCGACGGTGTGCTGTGGAAGGGACATGGTGTGATCCTCGGAGGTCTTGATCTTCGGCTTGGCGTTGTTCCCGAAGTCCTTCTTGAGCCTCCGGTAGGCGAGGGTGGCTACCCCTCCAAGAGCCAGTCCGCCGCCGAGAGCGCCCAGAGTCTTGCTGCTGACCAGATTTGCTGCAGCTGTCTTGCTGAAGCCCATCTGTTCCAGGCGCCAGCCTGCCAGATCGGCGTCGAGTTCAGCACGCTTGATGCTGATCTGATCGTCCTTCCGCCAGCGCTCGCTGTCGGCCATGCTGCGCTTGCGGCGGTCGATCTCTCGTCGGGCGTCGTCGACCTCGAGGGCCATCGCCGTCTTGTAGAAGGGGGAGCCCTTGAAGTAGTCGGACCACTCCTTGAACGACCGGTAGCGGCACTCGGCCAGCTTCTCGGCGAAGGCGCTCTTCTCCTTCCCCTCCTGGCTGTGCGTCCAGTCGGTGAGGCTCTGCTCGAGCGAGGCGATCTTCGTCTCGAACTTGGCGTCCTCCAGGCGCTCCTCTGCCCTACGGACACGTAGGGCAGCGTCCTGAGTCCGGTCGCCAGCTGCAGACACCTCGAGGGCCTTCGCCTTCTTGAGGAAGGGAGTGCCCTCGAACTTCTTCAGCCAGTGATCTTCACCGGCGGTGGACGGGATGGCCTCACTGCACACGCCCAGAGGACGTGACCAGATCCGGGCGGTCTTCTCCAGCCCAGAGACCTTGAGGTAGGCGTCCAGCACGGGCGCCTCCTACAGCTGGATGCCGCGCCGAGCGAGCTCCGCCTGGATCGCCTGCTTGGCCGCAGCCCGCTGGTCGATCTCGGTCGCGCCGTCCACGTTGGCGAAGAACGCCTCCAGGGCACTCGGATCGCCTTCGGCGGCAGCCTTCTCCATCTCGGAGAACTCGGCCTGGGCGACGTGTCGTCCTGCGGCGTCGAAGTCGATGAGGGAGCCCAGGACATTCTCGTGCGCGGCAGCGGTCTTCTGGAGATCGCCGTCGTCGTCGGAGACGATCATGAGGGCCAGGTCGCTGAGCGTGTCCGGCAGATCGTCGGAGGTCACGCCTTCGGGCAGCTCGGCGGCGACCTTCTCCAGGCCCCCGTGCGTGCTGTAGATGTTGGCGAGGAGCACGTTCATGTGATCAGATCCTCAAGAGGTGGTTGGTGGGACCAGCCTGAGGGACGCCCTTGCGGACATCCCTCAAGTCAGATCAGCCGTTGCGGCGGGCGAGGTGCATGCCGCCGGCGCCGAGGGCGGTGCCTCCGAGACCCATGAGCGCGAGCTTGCCGCGGGTGCTGCCGGCGCCCTTGCGAGCGAGAGCGGCCCACTTCTTCGGCTGGCCCTTGTACTGGCGGAACTTCTCACCGCGCTTGAAGGCGGCCTGGGCCTTGCGGGAGGCGTCGGCGTCCATGCCCCTCAGGCCCGTGCCCTTCTGCTTGCCCTTGCGGCCCTTGCGGTACTCGATCTGCTGGGCCTTCTGCTTCTTGGACATCTGGCGGAGGGGCTTCCACGAGCCATCGGGCATCTGGGAGGCGACCTTCTCGACGTCCTCGATGAGCTCGTACTCACCCGACTCGATGAGCTCCATCATGGTCTCGCCGTCGATGTCGTCCAGGTCGATGAAGTCGGGGCCGGCGGTCTTGTTCAGCTCGTCGTTGTAGGCGTGGGCCATGATCCGACCGGCCATGTCCCAGTACTCGGCGGAGCCGTCGGAGGCCATCTTGCTGAGGACCTCACCACCGTCGTCGACCTCGTCCATGAGCTCCAGGAGCTCGGTACCGGTCAGCTGGGTCAGATCGATCTCGTCGTCACCGGCCTCCTTGTCCATGCCGTCCAGCACGATCTGCCCCGACTCGATGCCGGCGAGGAGATCGGCACCGCTGATGGTGTCGAGGTCGATGGTGTTGTCGGACGCGGTCTTGTCGAAGCCGCGGCCGTAGATCTGAGCGAGGACGGGGTTCATGGTGTCACTCCAGGAAGGTGTCAAGAGGGTAGCGAGGTGGTCCGATCACGTCAAGCCGTGCCGTGCCATCCGTGGATCCAACCATACTCTGATCCGATGCCAGCGCCCCAGCCACCCTGGATGTTCAGGGCGATCTTCAGCTCCTTGATGGCCTGGCGCGAGACCGGGCCCATCGAACGGAACATCTGGATCCAACGCTGGTAGCGGGAATCGTGCTCCTCCGTCTGCACCTGGAAGCCGCCGTCGCTGTACGCGAAGGAGTTGCGGCTCTTGAGGATGCCCACGGAGGTGAGGAGGTTGATCACGGTGAGGTGCAGAAGGACAGAACGGGAGGGGAAGTTGGCGATGCCGTGGCCGGACAGGGGAGGGGTGGTGTTCCACTCGTCCACAGCCAGGGTGGCGCAGTAGCGGATCATCCGATCACTGGACTCCTCTCCCGAGATCAGCCGGTTCAACGGGGGGAAGTCACGCATGAAGGCGCGGACTTCTCCGACGAACTGGTTCTCTGTGAGGGGAGGAGTGCTCATGGGATCAGACGGCCCGGATCTGGACCATGCCCTTCTTGTTGGAGGCGACGATCTTGATCCGTCCGCGGGTCTCCATCTTCCGCTCACGCGATCCGATGGCACCCGCCTTGACGGTGAGGGTCTGCCCCTTGCGGAGCATCTTGCCACAGACGGACACCGAGGAGACCGTCCGGGACTTGAGATCCTGGCGAGCCATCAGGCTGCTCCTTGGTGAGAGAGGATGCGCTCCACGATCTCGTCCTTGGAGCCGTTGGCGGCGAGGCCGAGGCTCTTGGAGAGGGGCTGGAGCTCGTTGCGGTAGTGCATGCCCTCGAGGTCGGCCTTGGAGAAGACGTGGGCAGCCTCTTCAGGCTCGTCATCCTCTTCGGGCTCATCCTCGACGACAGGCTCGGGATCTTCCTCGACCACGGGGGCCGGGGGATCAGCGGGAGGTGCCGGAGGGTCTTCCGGCACAGGGGGCTCGTCTTCACCCGAAGGCTCGACGGGCTCGATCACGTTCTCGTCCTGCTCGGGAGCGGACTCGACGGTCTCTTCCTGGGGAGGGGACTCCTCCGACTCGTCCGCGAAGCGCTGGTCCAGGTAGGCCTGGACCTCGGCCATCGTGGTGCCCTCGCAGTCGACGACCTTGAGGCGCTGGAGCCGGAGCAGCTTGGTGACCTGCCCACCCGTGAAGGTGACCTCGTCGAGCCACATCTCCCCAGCCGCGACCGACCGAGACGGACGACTGGCTCGAAGGACTCTGCCTTCGAGGTTGATCGTCCGGCGAGGCCGGTTGTTGCGCACCAGGAAGCGGGGCACGGAGGACCTCCGAGGATCAGTACTGGCTGATGGCGGGGTAGGTGACCCCGTCGGCGGCCTGGTTGTAGACCGTGGTGCCCACGGCCGACTCGGCGATCAGGGAGTCGCTGGAGTCGTCGCCGCCGCCCTGCCCGTTGTAGAGCTCGAGCTTGGCGATGGACGCCACGTTGCCGATGCCGATCCCGATGTCCTCCCAGGCCTGGAACATGATCAGGTTGGCGACCTTGTCCAGGTAGAACTTCGTCGAGTTCAGGATGAGGAACTTGCCGATCCACTCCGGGCTGGTGAACCCGTAGATGTTGCCGGTCTCGAGGATGTCGGTCTTGATCGTGCGGACGACCAGGCGGCCCAGGATCTTGTCGTAGGTGTAGCCCTCGACGATGACCTTGCTGGCGACGGAGTCACCGAAGTCCTCGACGGTCCACAGCATGACGTCGTCCCAGTCCTCCTCGTTCATGAGGACCTTCTCCAGGCGGCGGCGCCGGCCGTCGAGCTGCTTGAACAGCTTGACCAGGTCGCCCTTCTGGATGGTGCCTCGGAGGCCGTTGCCCGAGCCGTTCTCGGTCGCGTCGTCGGTCGCCTGCTCGCCGCGGACGACGTAGCCCGTGGCGGTGACGGCGGCGTCGATGTGGACCAGGAAGCGGTAGTCCTCGATCTCCTGGATGTCCTTGACGGAGTTGTCCTCGATCACCTTGGTGATGGGCATCCGGTAGGCCAGGAGCTCCTGCTCGGGCTTCTCGAAGCGCTCGCTGGAGATCGTGTAGAAGGCGATCTCGTACCGCTCGCCCGAGATCAGACGCGACGTGGGCTGACCGCGGAAGGTCATGCTCATGGCACGGCTGTTGGGCTCGATCTCGTCGATGAACACCAGCGTGTCGTGGTTGACACTGCGCTGGCACTCGCTCGGCTGCACCATCTTGGGGGGCAGGATCTTGCGGGCGAAGCTGTTCTCGCGCAGCTTGTCGCGCACGTAGGACTGGGCCTTCGCGGCGACCTTCTCCTTGCCTTCGGCGGTGGAGAGGTGCGCGGTGAAGAGCTGGTTCAGGGTTGCGGTCTGAGCATCCATGATGGGGTCCGTCTCCAGGAAGTCGGTAGAAGCTGAGGTGAGGGGGAGACCCCGATCAGTCGTTGATCAGGTGGGGCGAGTGGCAGTGGACGCGGAGCAGATCGTCGTTGTTGTCCGGATCCAGGGTCACCACACCGTAGGAGTAGTGGCTGCCTGCGGTGAGCTCGCTCACCGGCCGGAAGACGCAGCGGGTGGCTCCGTCGACGGTCTGCTGATCGAGCCCGACCTCGACACCGATCGCGTAGGTGTCGGAGGTCAGGTACATGTCCGTGTCGACCTCGAAGTCGCGGGACATGATGATGCAGACCTTGCCGAGCGCCTGGGCGTCCGTGCTCCCCTTGGGGGTGAAGAGCATGTAGGCGTTGGCCTCATCCGAGTCCGCCCGGACCAGCTTGGCGCTGGTGTTGAGGGACATCCACTCGCCGTGGACCAGACAGTCGCTGTCGGTCGGGTCGAGAAGGTCGGTGTCGGCCACGTCGTAGTCGCGTCGGTGCGCGGAGTTGACGAAAGTGACGAGCTTCATCATGGCGAGGGCTCCTGGAGTTCTTGCGGAGAGGGTATCTGATCTGAGCGCAGGAGGGAAGTCCTACACGTGATCCGAGGTGAGAAGGAAGTTGGTGAAGCGGCCTTCGGCGGTGTCGCCGTCCCCCAGCTCGGTCTCGGAAGCGGACTTGACCAGTTCGCTGCCCAGAGGGACGCCGGCGCCGTTGTTGCGGGCCACGAAGTCCTCGACCATCGCCAGGTCCTTGTCGCCGGAGGCGAGCTCGGTGGCGTAGGCCTCGGCGTTGTCCTCGGACATGATGCCACGGTCGACCGCGATGCTCGCGATCTTCTCCGCATGGGAGTGACGGTCCTTGTCGGCCAGCTGACGCTTGAGCTCCGCGTTCTCGGTCTCGAGAGACCGGATCACGTGGGCGCTCTTGATCATCAGATGGTTCAGATCAGCGGCTGCGATCTTCTGCATGATCAGACTCCCTGCTCAGCCCGCTTCTTGGCCAGGGCAGCGCGGAGGCGCTCCTTGTCCGAAGCGGTCTTGACGTTGATGTTCTTGTCGCCCTTGCCGGAGGCACCGGTCAGGTTCTCCTTCAGCTTCTTGTCGGCGAAGGGCTCCGCGTCGAAGAGCGCCGACAGATCGGCGTTGACCTGCTTGGCCTTCTCCTTCTTGTCGAAGCCGATCGCAGCCTGGGAGCTGGCGAGAGCGGGGTGGTGCGTCTGGCCGTCGCCGCGGGGCTTGGGCTGTTCGCCCCCGCCACCGGGCTTGTCGCCAGCGTTGTTGGAGGGATCCTTCCCTCCGTCAACCATCGGAGGAGCTCCCTTGTGGGGCTTCTGCGTGGACTGCTTGTGATCCGCGTGGCGCACACCGTGGTTGGTGCCGGGGGGCGGAGCGGCGCCTGCACCCTTGACCATGTTCTCGACGCCGCGGCGACCGATGAACTCGAGGGTGGTGGCGATCTTCTCGGCCTCGGTGACCGTCGACGTGGAGCGCCGTGTGGAGGCGACCTTCACCTGGGTGGGATCACCCGAGGGGGCGTCGTCCCCATAGACGGCCTTCTGGATCATTTGATCGATCGTCGGCATGGTGCAGGTCTCCAGATCAGCTGAGGCAGGAGGAGCAGATGGAGGCGCCCTGGACGTCCAGGGGGTTCTCCTTGCAGACCCGGCAGTTGCCGTTGATCATGGCGATCTTGATCTGCCCGAGCTCGTGGAAGGCGGCGTGAGCCATGACCTGGCCACCGAGGGCGTCGAACGCGGCCTTCTCCATCTCGACATCACCGACGCCTTCGTCGACCTCGATGCCGTGATCCTGGGCGAGCTTGGTGAGCTCCTCCAGGGAGAGCTCGTCGAAGGGGTTCTCGTCGACACCCTCCTGACCCTCGTTGAGTGCGTCGAAGAGTCGGGCTTCCGCCGTCTTCTCGATGGCCGCCTCGTCACCCGAGGCCTCGTTGTAGATGTTGTCCAGAAGGGAGGAGATCTGCTGCATGATGTCCTTCAGGATCCGAGGAGGAGGGATGCTGGGGAATGGCGGGGCAGTCCGAAGACTGTGTCCCAGGGATCCGAGCATACGGTATCGCGGAACGCTCCGCAAAGGTAACCCGTCGTGAGCTTTCGCTCGTCAGGAACCAGATCCGTGATGGCCGCTGTCTTGGTCATTGCTCGGTCGAGGAGATCCCCGAAGAAGTTCTGCTGGTAGTACCCGAAGTGCTCTTGCACTGCAACGTCAAGGGCTTTCGGAAGCCCCAGCAGGGAGTCTCGATAGGCCGTGTAGGCCTCTCCGAGCTTGTCCATCAGCTCGTTGTCCTGCACCACCACCTCGGTGCGCGGCGTCGTCTGGCTCGCGCTCTTGATCATGGTGATGCGGATGATCCGGTGTCCGACATGGGGATGGAAAGCTGATCTCCCTCCGATGTGCGGGGAGATCTTCCTGGCCAGATCAGCGTCGAAGTCTCCTGCGGACAGGCCGACTGGGCACGACGCCTCTCGTTGGGGGAAGACCATACCACGATCATGCAGTCGGTCGGCGAGCTCGGGCCGCTTGCGGCAGAGGGCCGAGTACTGGAACTCGCGGGGCTTGAGGATGATCCCCAACAGGGCCAGCGTGGTGAGCAGGCCCTGGAGATCACCTGCCTTCAGGATCTCCTTGGGTAGATCCTCCTCACGGTCCGCGACACGGCGGGCCAGCGAGTAGCCCGCGTTCGGCAGCACCTTCTTGTCGATCTCGGCGCTCTTGTCCTTCGCCCGCTTGATCAGGACCCTCTTGCTGGCAGTCTTGATCAACTGATTCGGCTCATCCAGGCTGTACTGGGGAGCGGTCTTCCGGTCGTGGGAGAGGTAGAGGAATTGGGGTGTCCTCTGAGCCACCTTCATCAGGACGCCCGACTCCTTCGCAGCCGGGACGATGACGTCGCTCAGATCGAAGAAGTTGGGGAAGAAGTTGACGGCGCCGACGATGCGGCCGTCGTTCCGGATCTTCCCCATCTCGGTGCGCAGGTGGTCGCAGTAGTCGCGCTGGGTCCGGGAGATGTGCCCGCAGATGGTGCACACGTCGAACTTGACCCGACACCCCATGCTGATCTGACGAGGCTTCCCGTTGTCCAGGTCCTCGATGATCTCGTCGGCTCCGACCTGCTTGGCCTTCTCCCGATCGTGCCTGGCGACCACCTCGACGCGGTGCATCTTGGAGTTCCACACAGCGAGGACCACGTCGCCGTAGGCGATGCTCGGGTCCTTGTTGATGTGGTGCCGGTAGCGGAGGGCCTCCTCGAAGGTCCGGTAGCCGAACTTGCTCCAGTCGCCGGGAGGTAGCGACTTGCCGTGGGGCTGGAGCCACTTCCGCTCGAGCTCCAGGGCGACCTTGGCGTGGTCGGACCTGATGGTGTGGTCGTAGGCGAGGCTGATCTCCGGGAAGACGTCGCCGTTGACGTTCATCCCCCAGTACTCGAACGACCCCATCGGAGTCATCAGCACGAACTGGTAGTTCGGATCCGGCTTGAGGTTCCGCAGGTAGCGAGACACCTGGGGGTGCATCTCCCCGGCGATCTTCGCCAGGCCTCCCCCACCTCGAGGAGTCACGTCGACCGTCTCGGCAAACCAGTTGCCGTCTCGATCGTGCGTGTTGAAGGTGATGCGCTTCTTCATGATCAGCCGATGATGTTGGCGGCGCCGCGCAGGTCGGCTTCAGGACGTCCCTTGACTTCCTGCATGAAGGGGTATCGCGTCCCCTGCCGTCCGGACTCCAGATCCAGGACCCGCTTCACGGCATCGACACTGATCACCGGAGTCCGGGACGTGTGGGATGCACGAGGGGTGTCGAGGATCGAGCGCACCGTACTGGCCGCCAGGAGTGGCTCCTTGGACACGTAGGGACTCGACCTGTGGATCACACCGAAGACCTTCTCGACCTCGGCGGGATTGTACTGCTTGAGCTCCGGGTCGGCCTTGATCATGGCGTTGTAGTGCCGGTTCCTGCCCATGCGGTGCACCAGGTCCCCGGCTTCCCCCATGCCCTTGCCGACCCTGTCGCCACCAAGACCGGCGACGGCAGCGCCTCCTCCCAGGAGGAGGCCGGCACCTACGAGGTCGCGGTAGCGGTAGCCGTCCTTGCCACCGATGCGCTGATCCCCCAGAGACTTGCGAGCCTCCTTCCCACCCTTGGCAGCAGCTTCGGACGCATCACCTGCCGCGTCGGCGGCGTGATCGACGACCCTCTTGAATCCCGATCCCCCATTCCGCGCAGCCTGGTCGAACCGTCTGTAGATCTGATCCAAGGGTCGGAGCTTCCGAGAAGCCTGCTTCTCCAGCTGGGCGCAGACCGCGAGATGGGTCCGGAGATCTTCCGGGGAGATGGTGTTCACGTGGCTTGCCTTCATGAAGTGTTGCGCCTGTCGGCCCATCGCAGCGGAGGCCTGCCGCTTGGCAGCGCTGGCGGGACCTCCCAACTGACTGGGGATCATCCCCAGAGAGGCGATCCCCAGACCGGTGGCGAGGGGAGCTCGGGCGGCGATACCGACCATGGCCTTGCCGGCGCCGGCGGCCAACCTTCCGGTCACCTTGGCGGCGCCTCCGAGCCCGTAGCCGACGCCCCTCCCGACAGCACGGAAGGGCTTCCCAGCATGGTGACCCGCGGTGTCGATCACCCGGTTCCGGAGCTTCGCCCCGTCGTCGAGCCACTGGGTGTAGGCCTTGGCCCTCGGGGTAGCCTCTCCAGCGAAGCCGAAGTCCATCAGACCCCTCGCAGCTTGTCTCGGATGTACCCCATGGTCTTCTTGCTCTGACCCACCAGGACCTCATGGGCCTGGGAGGATCGGACGTAGGCCTGGGCCTGCTTCTCCAGGAGCGCGGTCTGGATCACCAGGGGGTGTTCGTCGTTGATCGCGACGGCGTGGGCGACCTTGTCCATGCAGACCTTGGTGCCGTCCTGGGACATGCGGGCCGAGGCCACCTTCAGGACGTCAGCGGCGAAGGCCGGATCCTCACAGGCATGGGCGACGGCCCGACAGACCAGCTCGAAGGGAGTCTCCTCCGCCATGGCGGTCTTGATCAGGACGTAGACCTCTTCCGCCTGCTGGTTGAGACCCAGGTAGGCGTTGTCCATCGCGGACTGGGCGAAGTTCCGAGCATGGGAGACCTTCTCGTGCACAGCCTCCGCGTCGGCAGCCGGGTTGAGCCGGGCGATGTCAGGTCCGGGCTCTGCGTCGAAGGCCGACAGGAGCTGGTCCATCCCAGAGGCTGGGAGGGCTGGCTCTCGGTGGTAGTCGGTGTTGATCTCCGAGACCTCGGGAGCCGACGGAGCGACCTCTGAGAGGACGTCGGATGCGTCGGCCGGCTCGAAGTCGACACCGGACTCGCTCCCGCCCTCCACGAACAGGGACTTCCAGGCCTGCTGGTTCGCGGCCTCCGAGACCCGCTCGATCTGTGCACGGGAGAGATCACCCTCCTCGCCCACCACCGAGCTCACGGCCGCGGTGAGGTTCCTGTCGTCGGAGTCGATGAACCGCTGAGCAGCTCGCCGCCCCAAGCTGGTGATCCTCTCGGAGGATTCCCCACCTCGGGCATACGCGGTCTTGATGAGGTCTTGCAGCATGGAGCGAATCTACTCCTGTGAGAGATCGAACGTCAACCTCACCTCATCCGGAACCGACGATCGGTTATGGTGCGCCGATGGAAGGCTTCTACGACAAGGCGAAGACAGGACGTATCCTGGGGGTGTCCACGCGTCAGGTGGACAAGTACATCAAAGCCAGGAAGCTCCGCCGCGTCAAGGAACACGGGAAGGTTTGGATCCCCCGAGAAGACGTGGAGATCCTCTACCGAGATCGGTCCCTGGTACGGGTCCCCACCATGCAAGAGGTGGTGAACCTACAGCTCCGCATGGATCAGATGGAGAAGAAGGTCAAGATCCTCCAGCGAGGTCTGGGCTTCGGTGCCAGTGGAGAGGTGCGCGGCGACGCTGAGCTGCGTCTGCTCTACCAGGCGACCCTGGATGACCTCGGCGAACCCGGCTGGCCGGTCACCCGAGTGATGGAGTACACCGAGGAGCTGTTCAGTTTCAGGGAGGAGGAGCTCGAGTCCATGCTCAGGCTCCGAGGACCGGCCGCCATGCTCCCCTTCTTCGACCTGGCACGCCGGATGGTGTCCTACCTCGAGGGTCACGACCAGTACCCGAGCGCCGGGATGCAGGCGATTCGAGACAGACTGCTGCGTGCACGGAAGATCATCCTGGCCTTGGTCGAGATCAACATGAAGATCGAGACCAGCCCCTTCACGGAGTCCGCCAGGGCGCTCTACCAGCACCTCGGAGAGCAGCCGGACTTCATCTCTGATCAGGTCGGCAGGTACATCGCGGGATTGTAGGTAGAACCTGCTAAATAGTGAAAATCGCAAACGGTTTCCTCCATAAGCAGTTGAGCCGAAAGAGAGCCCTCAAAAGAGAGTGATCCGAAGTTCATCAAGGAGGACCGAGTGTCTGACAGCGACCCGCAGGGTGGTTCGCAGGCGCTCCTCGACCAGTCGATCGTCGAGTCCAACAAGCTCATCAAGGAACAGGGACACCTGCTCCGCGACATCCGGAGCGTGAGCATCCGGGACGTCATGGCGAAGCTGTTGACTCTGCTGTCGGCGATGGTGCCCGTCACCTGGGACAAGAAGGCGAAGGCCTACGTGTCCCAGGGCGGCGACGCCATCGACCAGCAGCAGATGATCGAACTGACGCGGGAGAACCTGCGGTCCGTCTTCACCCCCAACAACACCCCCAACAACAGCAGCAAGATCCCGAAGGAGGGAAACGACAACATGAGCACCATCAGCTTTCGCAAGTTCACCATGGGCACCGACAACGAGTCGGTGTCCATCGACATGAGCGAGCTCTCGGACAAGAAGGCCGAGGCCGTCCTCTCCGAGCTCGGCCTCGTCGAGTACAAGAAGGCCTCCGACCTGAAGGACGGTCAGATCATCCGCCTCGACGACAAGACCATCAAGGTCATGAAGCGAGGTGAGAAGTTCTGGCTGGTCGTCGCGGCCGTCGCCGGCGCCGCCATCGTGGTGGGCGTCCTGGGCACCCTGGGTGTCCAGTGGGCCCTGGGCGACGCGACCGAGACCGCCGGCAGCGGCGAGGGCGCGCACCTGCAGGCCATGTAGCAGCCGCACAACCCAGACCTGCCCCCTCGGGGGCAGGGGACCCTGGGCTCTGTGCTTGCCTGTAGATCCTACCGGCGTGCGTTGCGGTGCTTGAACTTCTTGCCGGTGCCGGGGGCGTGGAGGTCCGGACGCTGGTGATCGAACTGGCTGACCAGGAGGGCCAGGACCCCGGTGTGCATGAAGTCGTCAGGGGTGCCAGGCGGATGGTTGAAGATGATCTCCCGAGCCTTGTCGCTGTACTCGGAGTAGATCGCCAGGATGTCTCGGGCGAAGGTCTCGAACTGCTCCCAGTTGAAGAAGGCGATGCCTCCCGACTTCGGCCCCCGCTTGATCAAGGAGAAGAAGTCCTGCATGACGCGGGAGCGGTGGCAGATGAACTTGTTCCCCTGCTTGTCCCACTTCACCTTCTCCTTGAGGCGGCCGACGTACTGGTACTGGATGATCCGCTGGGCGCCCAGCTTCTTCTGCATGATCCGGTTGGTGTGGAAGCCGAAGCCCCAGTCAGCCCCGATGCGGTTCACACCGAAGACTCGGATCCACATGATCATGTCCTCGACCACGTAGTCAGGGTCGGTCTCTCGGCCCTCGTAGCGCTTGGCGAAGATGCACCGGAACCTGCCTCGGCTGTCGTAGTTCCAGATCGAGATCACGGAGTAGCTCTGGTCGCCAGTACCCCAGTCGATGCCCGCCCAGGAGAAGCTCTGCTTCATGCCCTTGGCAGGGCTGTCGATCATCTCGTAGTCCTGGACGCAGCAGTCCCGGACCTCCTGCAGGGTCACAGGCTTGAGGCCAGCGTCGTAGCTGCGCCCCATGACCTCGTTCATCCACTTCTGGCGCGGGTACCGCTTGTGCTTGAGCAGCAGCCCCTGCCACATCCGGTTAAAGATGTCGGGCTGGTGGCGGTAGGAGTAGACCACGATGGGCTGGCAGAGGTGGAAGCCCTCCCACTCCGCGTTCTCAGACCCCAGACGTACCCACTGAGACAGGCCGTCGACCGGGTTGATCTCCTTGGAGCACTCCTTGCACTTCAGGCCGGTGGGACCGATGTGGTCCTCGTCGATGACCGCCCACTTCCCGCAGCCGCACTTGGTCATCCACTCGTTCTGGGTGGAGTGCCTGCTCCAGTAGAACTCGAGGGCGTTGTCGAAGGTCTTCGGCGTGCCAGCGTAGATGGAGAGAGGTCCGCCGGCGAGCTCCGAACGGAAGAGGACCTCCTCGATGACCGGCAGGATGTCGATGATGATGTCCTGGATCTCGTCGATAGCCAGGAGGTCTGAGGCGATACCGCGGACACGGTCTGCGTTCCGGTAGGCGGCGCGGAGGGCGATCTTCGCCTCGGTGACCCACCGCTTCGTCTGGACGTTCTGCGTCTGTAGGTGTCCCTTCAGGCCGACGCCGACCATACGCTGCAGGATGGGGGACGTAGCGATCACAGCCCGGAGCCGCTCGTCGCTGAACTCCCGCATCTGCGTGTCGGAGGCGCTGACGTAGAGGGCCCGGAGGAACGGGATCAGGTTGCAGAGCGCGATGAGCAGGTTGCCCAGGGTCGTGCTCTTCTCCGACTGCCGGCCGAACATCAGCAGCAGGTTCCGCCGGTAGACCTCCTCCATGTGGTCGGTGAGTTCGTTCAGCCGCTCGATCGGCGTCGCCGGCAGGTCGTAGATCTCGTCGAGCCACGGCCGCCTGAGGAGCTCGATGGGCTCTCCCTTGTGACGGATGGCGAGCTCGGTGAACTCCAGGGGAGTCAGCTCGAGGTTCCCTTCGTCCTCCTCAGCTATGTTGTGGGCATGCTGCACGTCCCTGACCTCACGCCTCTACTCGCGGTCCTGGAGAAGGTCTCCGCGGGGAGGATCATAGCGGGTGTAGATCAGAGCGAAACGGGGACTGGGGTAGTCCTCCGGATCCCTGTCAGGAGTGCGGCGCCGGGGGACCGGAAGGATGTCGAGGCTCGCCGCTACGTCCGGTCCTGGCTCCGGGATGCACTGAAAGACCTGAAGGGCCTGCGCATCACCACCAGGTGCACCCCAGTCGATCCCCACCAGGTAGCTTGGACCCCCACAGGCGGCCGTCCCATCCCTGTCCGCCTCATGCTGGAGATCTCCCTCGACCTGGTGAAGGAGGGGGAGATCGACGAGTGGAAGAGGAAGAAGGAGAAGCGGCATGCGGCTGCGAAGAAGTCCTTCTACGAGGAGCTGGCGACGGAGAAGTCGTCCGACTCGTAGATCAGGGTGTAGCGACCCGTCTTGGCGTCGCGGGAGAAGTGCTTGACGTCCGACCAGCTGGCGACCAGGCGGCTGTGGGTGATCCGCCAGGAGGTGTCCGAGATGGTCGCAGCCAGGTTGCTGTCCAGCTCCAGGGTGGTCTCGTCCGTGACCGAGAGGACCTCGAACTCGCCCTGACCCGAGATGAAGACGACGTCGCCGGTGACGACGCCGTCCGTCTGGAAGGTCGCGTCGGCGTCAACCCACGTCGCGTCGCTGACGCTTCCGCCGCCGGCGCTTCCTTCGGCGCGGAGCGTCCCGTTCAGCTTCTTGTCCAGGTCGTCGCTGTGGATGGTCTTCTTGATGATCATGAGCTTGCACCTGTGTGTCGAGGCGGGAAAGGAGGTCGTCCTTGAGGAGCTGATCCGCCATCGGGTTCGAGGCCCAACCTACCACCCTGACGTGGAATGTCGCCAGCGCCTCAGCGGGCTGATCGGCAGGTGCGGTGGCCTTCACCGGGATGGGGGCACCCAAGGCCAGCCTGGTCTTGGAGTCCTCGTAGGAGGTGTAGTCCGCCTGGACGTCCACCTTCGGGAAGCCGTCGTCGTCCTTCGGCTGCCTGCGGAAGGCGTGGCGGAAAGAGTCCTGCAGCTCCTCACCGAACTGGGCCGAGAACTCGGTGAGCTCTCCAGGCGGCCAGAAGTGGTAGATCAGGTCTTCGCCCTCCTCAGAGAGTTCGACCTGGAACGTCTCGAAGACCCTCAGATCCCAGTGGAATCGGGCCTGTCGGAGATCAACCCCGCTCGACGAGCTTTGCTGTGACATCGATGACCTTCTCCTCTTCCGCTTCCTGGGCAAGAAGATCTTCGTAGGAGGGGATCCTGCGAGTCTTCTTCCGCTTCCGCATCCGGAACGCCGAGAGTTCCTTCTTGATCGTATCAGCAAGGCCGGCACTGCGCATGTCCCGACGCTGCTGGATGGCGTCATCGGCCACTCGAGCCAGGGCGGCGATTCCCATGATGTGGGTGCCGCTGAGCTTCGTTCCCTCCGCCCGGGCGATCTGCACCTGCTCATTGGCCAGGGCGATCACGTTGTCGTAGAACTCCTCGTCCTCGATCCGGTGTCGCAGTCCCAGGATGCCGTAGGTGGCTGCCATGTCGCCCGAGTAGGCGATCAGCTGGGTCTGGTTCTCGTCTTGCACCTGGAGGAAGGCGAAGATCCCAGACTGGCTCATCTCGGCCAGGTTCCAGAAGAAGTGGGCGTAGAACTCCAAGGCCTTCAAGCTGGGGACACGGAGCTCCCCGTACTTCAGGACCATCTGATCCCGAGCCTTGGACACGTTCCACTCCAGGAGGAGCAGGTGCTCGAGGTCGGGGCGCGGTCCGGCCTCGCCGGTAGAGGCGTAGAGGAAGTCGATGGCCTTGGTGGTCTCCGGCCCCTGCTTCCAGAGGTCCAGGATCTTCCGGTCCCTGAGCCACCGGTACAGCCGAGTGTTCGTGGGGGTCAGGTCTGCACGCCAGTACGAGGGGATGCCTCCCAGCTCACGTCGGAGCTGGTTGAGATCTGACTCCTTAGGCTGCACCAGCGACTTCGACTGGCAGACGCTCATGATCTCTGGATCAGTGAGCTGTCGGGAGAGGAGGTAGAGCAGGTACCGGCGGTGCGGGTACTCCACTACTTCCGCCAGGGCGCTCGGACACGGTGGTCGATGGGGATGCCCTCACCCCCTTCCCGCAAGGACTTCTTGATCCCGCGACCGGCCCCACGGCCGATGTTCTCGGACTCGTTCGTGATCTCGTGCACCAGCTTCTTGGTGTGCTGGTCCATGGCCTCGCTCAGCTCCCTGCGGGCGTTCTTCACCACCTTCTGGGAGCTGTTCTCGAACTGATCCCCGAGAGGCTTGGCGGCCTCCCTCGCTGAGTCGATCACCCAGGCGCGAGCCCGTCCCGCCAGGTGAGGGAGGGTGGCCCCTACGGACCCGCCAAGAGCGGTGGTGCTGATGCCTCGAAGGACTCGGAAATCCCTACGGTCCTTCCACTCCTTCGAGGAGATCAACCCCTGGCGGAGTCGGTCGTCGTCCTTCCACTGGTCGTTGATGGCCCCCTCGAAGCCTCTCTTCGCACCCAGGGCTGCACCCATGCCGGACGTGATCGCGACGGTAGGGATCTTGTACTTGGCCACCTTCTCCATCTCGGAGGCGAAGGCATGGAGCTTGGACATCGGAGGTCTCCTACTGGATCTTGCGCCGAATCTCCATGAGACCTCCGATCACATCGCTGAGGCTCTTCATGGCACGACAGGCCGCGGACTCACGTACCTCGTCCAACCCCATGCGGCTGGCGACGACGATCTCGGCGAGCTTGTTGGCGGTCTTCTCGAACTCCGGGAGGGCTTCGATGAAGGCCGAGACGTTCTCGGGGGTGATGAAGTTCAAGGAGAGGACAGCGTCCAGGTTCTCCCGGTCGATCACCACGGACGCCTGCTTGTAGAGCAGGTGCGCCTTGGGCATGCACAGCAGAGCGACCTCACGCACCAGGTCGTGGCGGAGGTGGTCCGTGTTCCTGACCACGGCGGCAGCCTGCTTGATCATCGCCGCAGTCGCCAGCTCCTCGGACACCACCCGGCGGGTGCCAGGGATCTTGAGAGGGCTGGAGGCCGCGGCCGACTTCTCCAGGACGGTGGGGATCTGACCGCCAGGGACTCCCAGAGCTCCCAGGGCGAAGCCTGCCTCCTCCACGCTCATGACCCGGTCGTAGCCGGCGAGCTCGGCGTTGCGGCCGCGCAGGCTGTAGGACGTGCCGTCCGAGACCACCTCGACGGCGTTGATGTCCATCGCCACCTTCTCCGCCTGGAGCTGGTTGATGAGCTCGGGGTTGTCCTGGACACTGATCTGCTTCCCACGCAGCGGGAGGAAGACCATCGATCCGGGGATGGCGTACTTGCCGGGGCCGAGGCTGGCGATCTTCTTCAGGCTGGGGGAGGGCATCAGCTCGATGGACTCCCCGGTGCTGACTCGGACGGCCAGGTAGCTGGCGACCTTCTCGGCGCCCTCGCCAGTCGTGACCCGGTTGGTGATCTTGACCGGCTCGGTGGCGATGCCCTGAGCTCCGGCCTGGTAGACGAAGACACCCAGGCCGGAGGGGGTGCAGGCTGGGAGGGTGAAGTCCTTGACGTGTACGCCGGCCAGCTTCTGGAGGGCGTGGCACTCCTTCCCGGAGAAGACCGCGTGGTCCAGCATGTCGCCGTCGAAGGTCAGGGTGCGGGGTACGACGATGCCCAGGATCTCCCTGGTTCCGGAGAGGGCCTGGTAGACGCCGACGGTCGACGCATCCTGAGCCCGCTTCTCCATCCGAGGACCGTCCGTGGTCGAGTCCAGGGTCAAGACCAGGCTGCCCTTCTCGCGGAGCGTCGCCATCTTCTCCATGCCCAGCAGCTGCTGGACCTCGACGACGTTCCGGCGCTCCTCGACGACTCGGAAGCAGCGGGAGTTGGCGTGCTTGACCAGGTAGCCAGCCCCATCCTCTGTGATCTGGATCACGTTCGGAGGGGTGTTGACCCGTCGCTGGACTCGGATGTCGCCGGCGGTCTTCTCCTTCCCACCGCCCACGGCGAGGAGAGCGGCCTTCAGTGCGGGAGTGCCCTCGAAGATGGTGCGGAGTCCCTTGGACGATCCGACCTTCACGAAGAGCGCCTTGCGGTCCTCCTCTCGGATGGTGTGCGCCACCTTCTCGAGGACGGAGCTGGTCTTGAAGAAGCCGCCGGAGCCACCGGATCGGCCGGAGCTCGTGGGGGGTCCGATCTGGTTGCCGATCCCTCCGCCGAGGACGTCGCCCTTCTTGGCCGGCGTGCCGAAGACGTCCGGTTGGAACAGCACTCGCTCGACGGCCTCCTTGGTCATGGGCTGGAGCTGGCCGTCGTGCGAGAACACGTCGAAGGGGGACAGGTTCTTCTCCCGCACGATGATGGGGAAGACGACCAGGCTCTTCTGCTTGATCGCTGCGTCCTTCTCCATGCCCATCGGGTAGACCAGCAGCTTGCCGATCCCGTAGCCGCGGCTCCCGTCCACGCGCTCCAGCTCCGCGTCCATCTCGAAGGACTTGAGGAAGGGCATGTCCTTGTAGGCGGCGGAGATGATCTCAGGAGCCCAGTCCGTGGGCTCCTTCTGGAGCCGGGTGTCCAGGGCCACCTTCTCGATCCCCACGGAGGTGTCGACAGTCAGGCTGATGTGCATGGGAGATCCTTAGAAGTGGGAGGTGACTTCGTCGATGGTGTCTTCCACCTGAGCACGCCTCGTATCCTGACCGTCAGTGTGCTCGCTAACGGTCACGCCGATCAAGTCGAAGAAGGACTGCAGGTGGTTGATGGGGTTGTCGGCGGTCACGACGCCTACGATACCACCGAAGATAGCCTCTGATCCCAGATCGGGCTTGTTGTCTCCGGCGAGGGCCTCGGCGATGAAGTTGTTCATGCCTCCGGTCGCGCTGTCGGGATCTCCAGCATCCAGAGGGCCTACCTGGATCCAGATGAAGTTCCCGCCCTCGAGGAGAGTGGCCAACGCCAGGAGCTGTTGGATGATGTCTCCGACCTCGATGGCGAGCTCGGCCAAGATCTCCGCCTTCTTCGCCAGCAGCTCGGCCAGCTCCTCCAGGGGGTTGCCGCCCGGCATGCGTAGAGCGTCGACGACAGCACGCAGACGCTCCAGCAGAGCATGGATAGGCGGAAAGATCCGAGCCATCGGGATCGACATCCACTTCGGGAAGGAGCCGGGCTTGAAGGACCAGTCGTTGATGGTCTCGTCGAACTCGTCTCCGAGGGCCATCTGAATGGCGTCCTTGACAGAGTTCGGGCTCTTCACCCAGAGGTGCACCGCCTCGGAGTAAAGAGCGGACTTGGCCCTCATCAGCGCCCTCGTCTGGGCGGGTCCGTCGAGCTTGGCCTGGTCGAAGATCTCCTTGGCGTCGCTGAAGTCCGTCAAGGCGTCCAGCAGCTCTGTGATGTCTCCGATGTTGTCGAAGGACGGGACGCCGAGGACGTAGATGAACCCCGCCACCATGGTCTCGCTGTCCGTGAGAGGTCGGAAGGGATCCGCCTCGTTCTGTGCACTGGCCGCGATGTCCAGGAGCCAGCCATCGAGACCCGTTGCCTTCCAGGGGAGATCACGCGCCTCAGTCCAGTTCGGAACTCCTCTTCTCCTGTCGTAGGGCACCGTCTCGATGTCCCAGACCCACTCCGGGTTCCAGGTCATGTTGACGTGAAAGGCCAGCGCCGCGTTGGTCTGGAGGATGTCGAGGATCATCGCTTCGAGCGTGTCGATCGTAGCGTTGAGGATCGCCGTGATGATGTCGCTGTCCGGCAGCAGGAAGGCTGCGATCACGCGCAGGGCAGCCGCCACCGCTGTCAGGAAGCCGGCGACGGTGTTGGAGGCGCTCTCGACGGTCTCCGCCAGGCTCTCGACTGGCGAGAGATCGATCCCGGTGAGTGGACTCCATTCAGCCACGGGACTTCGCCGCCTGCTTCAAGAGCTGCTCCGCCTTCCGAGCCTCCACGAGAGCCTGCTCCTCCAGGTGCTTCTGGACCGGACGGAGGCTCTCCGCCAAGGCCCGGAGGGAGCTGGGCTTGACGTTCTTGGCCCACTTCGGCTTCTGATCACTCACACCACGCTCCCGGTCACCACACCAGCTGCCGCCGAAGGCGACGCCCCTCCAACGTAAGGCACGGAGGACGTCAGCGTCGAGAGGCCCAGGGCGTAGGCGTCTGCATAGTAGGGGATCGACGCCGCGAGGTCCGCATTGATCGGTGTTCCCGGCACGTCCTCCTGACCGAAGACCCCCGTGGCCTGCAGAGCAGCAGGGAGGGTCGTCAGCAGGCTGCCCAGCGCGGTGGCGTAGATGTCTGGGTTCGAGGCGATCACGAAGACCGCTGTCCCGGTACCCACCGTCGTGGACGTGTCCCCCTGCAGGAGGGCCAGGGCCGGGATGTTGAAGAGCATGTTCTGGATGACGGACTGGGCGAACAGCGCCGAGCTCGCCCCGACCCAGGCCGAGGAGGCCAGGAAGGCGGCCGCGGCTGACGGAGCTCCAGGCAGGGTGAAGGCGAAGGGCGCGGCTGTACCTCCGGGAGCGGCTGTGCCGGAGATCGCGCCCTTCCACTTGAGCGTCGAGATGGTGGTGGCCAGGCCGCTGGCCAGTCCCTCGATCAGCTTCTGAGCTGGGTTGTGGGTCACGACCCCGGTGGCGGCGTTGCTCCTCATGGCGACCGCAGCGGTGGGGAAGAGTGCGACGTGGCCGGTGAAGGTCAGATCGGCCAGGCCTGACCCTGTCAGAGGCATCAGAGGCTCTCACTGACGAATGTTGAGGGCAGAGCCACGGGGCTCGGGATGCCGCTGGCGCCGACTGAGCTCGCTCCCAGGATGGGAGCACCCGTCACGTAGTCGACGGGGTGGGTGAGGGTGGTGACGACTGCGCCGGCGGCGCCCGCCATGCCCATGAAGACTGTCCCAAGCTGGTCGATCGAAATCTCCCCAGCCGCTGTGGTGATCTGGATTCCAGTGGCGTTGATCTCCACCTTGGACAACTCGCCGAGCATGTTCTCCAAGAAGATGGCTCCGGTAGGGGAGATCCGAATCTCTCCGAAGGGGGCCAGCTTCGTGAGCCCCATCGTGATGCGGAGGTCGCTGGTGATTCCGTGGATGCCGATCTCACCTTGGTTGCAGGTGAGCTGGTAGCCCACATCCTCGCCGGAGAGCCAGTTGGCGTTGGTGATCGTGACCTCCTTCTTCCCGCTGATGATCTCCTTCGTGTTCCCTCCGACCTTCTCTCGGTAGTCGGCACCGGCGGTGATCTGAGCTGTGCCCGTGGCGACCTCCGCCAGGTCTCCGTTGACTGTCCTCTCGACTGCGCCCTTGATCTCTTCAGTGAGCCTGCCCGTGGTCCTGGTGACGGGTCCGCTGATCGTCTCCGTCAGGCTGCCGTTCACCGAAACCGCCCTGTCCGTACCCACGCTGAGGGAGTCGGACCTGTGCACGACCACGTTCCTGGAGCCGTAGTCGACGGAGCTGATGCCTCGAACCTGCTGGAAGAAGTCCGCAGCGATGAACTCGATCTTCTTCCCCTCCAGGTTGACGAACTCGCCTCCGCCCTGGATCCTCTGGCAGTTGCCGTCCTTGTCGATCCAGACCTGGTAGTTGTTGTTGATCAGCAGACGGCCGACGATCTGGCCGTTGCTGCCGTTGATGACCGCCTGGGCGTCCTCGTCAGAGATACGACCCAGCCCCAGGTCGATCATGGGGTCCTCGTCGGAGAACTCCTTGACCTGCAGCCGGAACTCGACCGGGTCCTTTCCCGAGCCGTGGGAGTCGTCGCTGGTCCTGGACTTCCACTCGAGCTTGCCGCCGGCGGCGTTCTGCTCCCAGTTCGAGAAGAACTCCCGGATGGTGTCCTGCAGAGGGAGGTAGATCCTCTGGCTCATCTGCGTGGAGCCGATCTCCAAAGAGCCGCCCTTGCGCAGGATGATGAAGGGGTTGGACCCCGGCCCGGAGATCATCTGATCGCCCTGACCGAGCACCGGCCTGTTCATCCGGTGGTCGTTGGGGTCCTCCTCGTCGTCCGCGTCGTCGAGCTGCCTGGGGAGGCTGGCGCCGGCCATGATGAAGGGGGCCTTCTGGTCGCTGGGGCGGCAGAGCCAGACGGGCGTGTTGACCTCCGGCATGAAGAAGTTGCCCTGGCCGTCCGCCCCCACGTTCATGGGGTTGATCGGGACGCCCTCGTGGACGCAGTTGTCCGGCGTCACCACCGTGCACGTGTAGGAGGTGTTGTTCACCTCCTGGATCATCCCCATCGTCACCTTGGACTGGTGCTGGTGGATGTTCGTGGATCCCTGGAATCGCCTCTTCCACATCAGTACTGCCCTGCCCAGTCCTTCCCGAGTACCTCCTCACCCTTGCCGAATTCGGAGGCATGCGCCGCCGCGGGGATCGGATGGTAGCCGTGGATGTCGCTCTTCCAGCCCTCTCGTACCGCACGCTCCATGGTGTCGTTGAGCTTCTGGAAGTTCAAGCGTGCCATCCAGTCCTCCTGCATGGCCAGCGGCATCTGCCCGACACCCTTGAGGGTGGGCGTGTATCGCACGTCCTTCTTGGACGGACCGGACACGTCGTTCCAGTGCTTGATCTCACTGATGCGTCGGAAGTCACCCGGCGACCAGTCCGGGTTGTCCCCAGGGTCGTCGACCTCCGCCAGGTTGGTGATGGCGCGGACGATGACCTCGATGTTGCGGCGCTTCACCTTGGCCGCGTTGTTGTGCAGGACGCTCTCGATCTCGTCCGACATCAGGTCCTGCACGTCCTCGACGTCGCGGAGCTCCAGGAGCTTCCGGGGATCGACCACGCCATCCGAGAGCGCGTCGCCCTTCCGGACCTCCTGTCCACGGCGCACCATGAGCTCGTGATCACCTCGGACGTAGTGCTTCTTCCCTCCGATCTCCACATCCCAGCCGCCCTGGGGAGCTTGCCGGACCGTGGACACCTTCCCGCCCCTCTCAGCCAGCGGGGCCGAGTCCGGGAGGTTCTTGGGCAGCGTCAGGAGGTTGTTCAGGGTCTGGAAGGTGTTCGCGGAGCGGGCTGACCGGCCCTTGGCGATGCCTCCGGTGTGGAAGGTGTTGAGGCTGAGCTGGACGCTGGGCTCTCCCACGGCCTGACCGGCGATGACGCCGATGTTGGTGCCGATGTCCGACTCCTTCCCCATCTCGTTGAGGCCCAGGCACTTCTGGCACACCCCGTTCTTGGCCCGGCACCGGAGGGGAGAGCGGACGGGGAGGTCGGACCTCTTCGACTTGCGGGCAGCGGCGACCACGCTGGGCGTGACCATCGACCCGGCCTTGTGGACCTTGCCGTCGAGCTTCACTGAGGTGGAGAGGTAGCGGTCGACCAGGTCCCTGTTGTCCAGGTCCAGCTTGATCCCCGCGGTGGTCCCGCAGTCGCCCTTGGAGACGACCTGGTCCATCGTGGTGTTGTTGATCCGCTTGGACAGGTAGCCGGGGTCGCGGACGCCCTGCACCTTCTGCACAGCGCCCTTCCGAGCTCCGTGCATCGTGGTCCAGTAGGAGCCCAGGTCCATGCCCTCCGAGTAGCTCCGGTCGATCATGAACGGGACCACCCGGCTCTTGGCGTCCATCACCAGCGCAGGGGTGCTGATGATCTGCTTGAGCTGCTCAGGCTTCCCTCGGGATCCGGAGATCACCATCTCGTAGATGTTGGTGGGGTTGTCCCTGAGCGCCAGATCGCTGAGCCTGTCGATCTCGTCGTCCACCTTCTGCAGGTGAGCGATGGCCTTCGCCTTGCCCTTCTTCTTGTCCTTGGTCGTGGACCGGATCCGGTCGGCCTCGCGCTGAGCCCCGTCGATCATCTTGTCTCGCTGGGACTTGTTGACCACCTGGAAGTCGTCCAGGCCGATGGAGAAGCCGATCTCGTAGCTGTGGTCGTTGCCGATGTCCTTGAAGCGGTTGGAGACCTCGGCGTAGAGGTCCGGGTGGTTCTTGGCGATGTCGGCCAGGATGGTCTTGGTCCCACCCTTGTCCATCAGCCGCATCTTGCCGACAGGCTTCTTCCCGGTCTCACGCATCTCGGCAGGGAGCACGGCCTCGATCTCCAGACGACCCAGGGTGGTCGGGTCTCCACCCACCTTGATCTGGTCTGTGAGCTTGATCTTGCCCTGCATCTTGGCCCGCCGGGCGTCGTGCATGTCCTTGAAGGCGTGGGAGGTCTTCCTGCCCGGCTTGCTCGCCAGGTACATCCCCAGGAGGGCTTCATGCCCTGGGGTATACATGACGGATCCGTCGGTCGGGTTGAACAGGTTGTTCGAGGGGAACATCTGCGTCGCCTCCCGAGCCGCCTTGCTGGTGACCGGCAGGTAGACGCTCATGGCGTCGCCGTCGAAGTCGGCGTTGTAGCCGGACGTGACCAGCGGGTGGATCTCCAGGGCGTTGCCCTTCACGATCCGAGGCTTGAAGGCCATGACGTTGAACTTGTGCAGCGACGGGTCCCGCTTGAGCAGGATCGGCCGGTCCTTCATGACCCGCTCGAGGGTCTTCTGGGCGGGCACGGACTTCTTGTTGATGGCCTCCCTGGCATCCAGTGGGTTCCAGTTCATCCGGACGAGCTCGCGCTGGACGTAGGGCGCGTAGAGGCCCCAGGCGATCTTCTCGGGGACGCCCAGCTCGTCGATGCCCTGGTGGGGCTCAGGGATGATGATGGACCGGCCCGAGTAGGCCTGCCGCCTCTTGATCAGCGTCTTCTGGAAGTAGCCGTTCTTGGACCGCCCCTTGCGGGAGCCGTCCTTGCTCTTGGTCTGCCCGGAGATGATGTCCAGGACACCGCGGTACTCGCGGGTGAGGCTGGGCCCGTTGCCGTTGAGCGCCGAGAGCGCGTCGTAGACGGCGACCCGGTCCTCGGCCAGGCCGTACGACGGGATCCCAGCCTTCTTGGCGTCGGTCATGGTCTGGTTGACCGTGCCCAGGTCCTTGTAGAGGTAGTTCAGATCCGTGTTGGAGAGGGAGCCGTCGTCGTTGACCACCGGCGGGCGGAAGACGGGGGGCAGGACCGGGACCGCCCGCATCATGTAGATCGAGGGGTCGAGGTTGTTGTCCTCGAGCATCTTGAAGACGCGGAGCCGCTTGTGGACCTTGGAGCGCGACCCGGCCTTCAGGCGCTTGGCCCGCTCCTCCAGCTCTGCTCGCTCCTTCTTCACGTCGACCTGCTTGAGCATCTCCTCGAAGGCGGCGCCGCCGACCTTGCCGTTGACCTTGACCTCCCCGGCCAGGATCTTGCGGTAGCGGGTCTTGTCGATGTCGAGGACCTTCTGGACGGCCTCCTCGAACAGGGGGTTGGGGAGGGGCTCCGCGAGCTCGATGTGGCTCCACTTCGTGCCGTTGAGTCCCCCGGTGGTGGCCGGGTCGAAGATCCCTCCCACCTCCGGCTTGATGTCCTTCCCCATGACGGCGCGGTTGGGCTTCGTGAGCTTGCCCGAGCTCATCTTGCGGACCTGGGCCTCCGTGAAGGGCATCAGGGAGATCTGCGACCCCTCCTTCACGGGGTTCACCCGCATGGAGCGGAGGTAGTTCTCGAACTTGTCGTAGGCGAAGGGGACCTTGGCCGGAGGGATCCGCTTGTTGTCCCGGATGGCGTCCCAGAGCGCGTCGTTGCGCGTGCTCTTGTAGGCGTACATCTCGTGGAGGTTGTCGCGGGCGCCGTGGGCCAGCATGGCGTAGAGCCCCAGCTCGCCCAGGGACTGACCGCCGTGCGGAGCTCCTCCTGTCGGGGCGTGGTGCACGTCCCACCCAGCTCCGGGGTCTCCGGACCTGACGGCGATCTTCTTGCCCGCCTGGTGCTTGAGCTTCACGATGTACTGGCGGCCGGTCAGCACGTCCTGATCGAAGGGCTTCCCCGTCTTGGGGTTGATCAAGGACTCCTTGTCCGTGAGCCCCAGGGCTGCCAGGTCCTTCTTGACCATGGCGAGGTAGTCGGTGTCGCCGTCGAAGTTCCTGACCCGGTAGGTCTCGCCGGTCTTCTCTGCGACCTTGCCGGCCGCGGTCTCCAGGACCTGACCCAGGTTGATGCGCCCAGGCACGCCCAGAGGGTTCAGGGCGATCTCGACGTGCTTGTTCTCGCCGTCCTCGTCCATGAACGGCATCTCCGCATCCGGGACGATGCGGGTGATCACGCCCTTGTTTCCGTGTCGGCCGACGAGCTTGTCTCCGATCTGCGCAGGCTCCTCGGTCTTCACGTAGACCATGATGCTGCCGTCGCTGCGGCGCACCACGTCGCTGACCACTCCGGGGTAGGGCTTGTCCCAGGTCATCGAGCGGTTCCGGAACTTCCTGCTCCGCCCGCGCCGGAACTCTCGGATGTCCTTGAGCTGCTGGCTGGGCGTCGGCGGCTTGAGCACCAGTACCAGCGGGTCACCCTCGACGACCTTGGAACCGATCTTGATCCGTCCATCGTCGTCGATGCTGGCCAGCTGATCCTTGTCGAAGTCGCTGGGGTACTGAGACAAGAACTTCTTCCGCTCGGTGATCGCCAGCTTGTCCAGGCGTGCCTGGTTCGGGTGCACGTGGAGCGAGGTCAGCTTCTTCGCCGCCGTCTCGCTGATGACGATCCCATCCTCGAAGTTGTAGCCCTGGAACGGGATGTAGGCGGCCCGGAGGTTGGTGCCCAGGGCCAGGGTACCGTCCTTGGTGAAGGTGGAGTCGACGAGGAGGTCCCCCTCCGCGACCTTGTCTCCGGCCTTGACCTTGACCTCGGAGTCGTAGAGCGAGCCGCCCGGCAGGGCGAAGTCCCGGTAAAACTGGACCTCGTGCTTCTTCCCCTTGCGGTCCTTGATGATCACCGCGTCCTTCCGGACCTGGTCGACGGTGCCTGCGATCGGTGCCTTCCGCGCCGAGTACTCTCCGAAGATCTCCTCGAACGACTGGTCGCCGTCTGTCTGCACCTGGACCAGGGGAGCCTCCCGCTCCTTCAGAGGCACGGCCTGCTCCGCCTGCTTGGCGGCAGTCATGGCCCGGTTGCCCTGGTTGTTCTGCAGGAAGGGCACCAGGTTCGAGCTCACCCCGAACACAGCCCGCGGGCTGGGGAGGATGTAGTCGACCTCCTTGGGGCTCACGTAGGTGATCTCCCCATCCCGGAGTGCCTTGACCCGCTTCCCACGAGCCTTGCGCCCCTTGTACTGGTCCGGGAAGGAGATCACCTTTCCAGCGGTGTCCGCCGGCGACAGCTTCTCGGTCCTGCCGGTCCTGGCGTTCTTGAAGCGGGAGACGACGGTGTCGCCCTTCTTCTCCGTGCCGAGGGCCAGGGACAGGGTGATGCCCGTCTTGTCGCCCTCCGGCGTCCTCACGGGGTCCAGGAAGCCGAACTGGCTGGCGTTCAGGAGCTTGGCCTCGTCCAGGACGGCGAAGGGGTTGGCGATGCCTCCCTGCTCTCCTAGGATGGTCGTGGCGGTCTGCCCGGCCAGCATCCCGAGCGGGTTGGTCTGGTCCGGCTCGTTGGCGAGGCTCTGGCTGAAGAACTTCTTGATCGACGGCGTGACGGTCCCGGAGGGGACCACCTTCTTCAGATTGCGCCGCTTGTCGATGTTCCACCGGATCTTCCGCTGGATGGTCGAGGCGTCCCTCCGGATGCGTCCTGAGATCAGGTCCTCAGCCGCGTTGACCGACTGGAATTCCATCGAGGACTTGTTGTCCGGCTCGCGGTCGCCGCGGGAGATGGACAGGAGCTGCTTCGAGGATTCGATCAGCGTGTCACCGTCCACGCTCTTGAAGCCCTTGCCCAGGGTCCGCTTGGTGGTCTGCTGGTCGACTTCCGTGCGGGCCAGGTGCTCGGCGAACAGGCCGGCGTGCTCGGCGGGGTTCTCCGGCAGAGATCCGTGCACGGCCTTGTAGAACTTGCCGTAGACCCGCTCGGGCTTGGAGTAGCGCTTGTTGCGCTCGAGCAGCTTCTTCCCCCAGGCGCGCTCCAGGGCATCGTCGGAGACGCCCGCCGACTTGAGCAGGGGGTAGGCCGCCATCTTCGAGGTGCCGACGTGCACCAGGAACAGCGCTCGCTTCGGATCAAACTCCATCTTGAAGGAGCGGCCGCGCCTCCCCTCCTGTCCGGTGAGGGCCTCGTGGTTCCCGAGGTTGAACTCCGCGTAGAGCTTGTCGTCTCGGCTCCTCCGGTGGTAGACGCCGGGCCGGAGACGGAGCTGGTTGAAGATCTGGTACTCGCTGCCCTTGTGGATGTAGCCGAATCGGTCTGTAGTCCGGGGGAGGTGCCCGACGATCACCTTCTTCCTGTCGATCTCCTTCATGTCGCCGTCACGGCCCTTCCGCATCAGGGACATGTCCGCGTAGATCGGCACCTGCCAGGACTTCCCGCTTCGGATGGCCTTCTGCTGGTCCCGCAGGTCGGAGGCACTCTTGGTGTCCCTCACCTCGACGGAGTGGACCACCAGCTTGGAGTTCTTGGTCTCAACCTGGAGCGCCTCCTCGACAGCCTCCGAGACCTTCGCGGAGAGCGCCTCGAACTGCTGATCCGGATTGAGGTGGGGCATGTTGATCCAGAGAAGAGGGTGCCGTCATTCTGGCATAAGAGCCATGAAAGTAACCTGGAGGAAGAAGCCTATGGGCAAGGACAAGGACCCCCGCGAGGAGTCCAAGAAGCGTTTCGGCAAGCTCAACGACCGGATCACCAAGAACCTGTACCCCGACAAGGACGACAGGGACAAGGACGACAAGGACAAGGGCGGCCGATGATCTACTGCTTCATGTGGGGCGTCGCCGTCGGCGTCGCTTTCGGCATCGCCGACAGCTGATCAGATCCCCGCGCCACCTGCGCGACGTGGAGGACGCTGCTCTGGGAGCGGCTGCTGCTCCAAGGCGGTCATGACCGCCATCTTCTGCTGGACCAGCTCAGAGAGCCTCGGGCTCTGCTGCGCCATGTTCTGCAGGTAGCCGGCCCTCTCCTGGTCCGGCATCCGCGAAAGCCTCTTCGCGAGGGCCTCAGCGTAATCGATGAGGTTGACCCCGCCGCCCTGAGGCGGCTGACCGGCTGCGGGGTTTCCTTCGGGTGTAGGTCCGGGCTGCGCGGCCATCCCCTGCGGGTGCTGCATGCCAGGCATGCCACCCTTCTCCTGCATCTTCTTCTGGGCCTCCTGCATCTTCTTCTGGGCTTCGATCTGGTACTTGGTCTGGATCTGCTGCATCTCGCCCTGGATCTCAGCCTTGTAGAGCGAGTCGAGCTTGGCCACCTCGAGGTTGCGCCTGAGCTCCGTCTCGATGAGCCTCGTCTCGTCCAGGGCGTCCTTGTCGAACTCGGACAGCAGGGTCTTGTCGCTGATCTTCTTGAGCTGGTTGAGGCTCATGAGCAGCTGCTTGGACTGGAGGTCATCCGCCATCTTGAAGGCCTTCATGTGGGCCTTGGGCTGCTTCCAGGACATGAAGCGGGCGATGTTGGGCAGCAGGAAGTGGTTGAGGAAGCGGTGGTGCTCCTCCCGGTAGTTCAGGAACCGGTTCTCCAGCATCCGGAGGGTCACGCTCGACCCGGTCCAGCTCATGCCTCCGAAGACGAACTCCTGCGGAGCTCCCATGCCGGTGATGATGTGCTCAGACCAGACCCGGATCTCCTGGGTCGGCATGAGGGACCGGCCGTCGCCGCCGATGCGAGTGTGCCCGATGGGCAGCGGCATGATCGGCTTGTAGTTCGGGTCCTGCCGCCAGCGCTTCAGCTCCACCTCGACCCGACGCTTCCAGTCGGACAGGTTGACCATCGTGTACGGGCTGGCGTTCGGATCCTGTGTCGAGGGGAACAGAACGTCGAGCGGGACCAGGTGCTCGAGCATGACGGCCTCGTTGGCCTTCTTGAGCACCTGCAGGTAGAAGCTGTCCTTCAAGGCCGGCAGGATCGGCGGGTAGGCCCAACCGGAGTCGTTGTCCTGCACCGAGGGCGTCGGCGCCTTGAAGTGGTAGAGGTTCCGCTCGACGAGCTCGATCGGGCGGCGAGTCTTCATCGCCTTGATGAAGGAGTCCGGCATCTCCTCGAGGTAGTGCCGGTGCTTGGTCAGAACCCGCTTCCTGATCCGCGCCGGGATGTTGTAGTAGTACCGGGTCCGCTGGGTGATCGGGTTGAAGTCGATGTCGACGTCAGACGGGTTCCACCGCAGGAGCTTGATGTCCCGGTAGGAGTGGTACCACTTGTCGTCGACCTTGGCGGGGCCGTTGTGGAAGCACGTCGGGCAGTTCAGCGTGTACTTCCAGCTGGAGAAGTCCCACTGGACCTTGAACTTCAGCCTCTTGATCCGCTTGCTGAATCCGCAGTTCCTGCACGTCAGGTACTTGTGGAACGGGTAGACGATCGACACCAGGCAGTTGCCGTAGGCGTGGTAGTCGAGGCCGGCCTCGACCTGGAAGCGGTGGATGTCCAGGACGTTGTAGAGGAGGTCCTCCCACCGCTTCTTCTGGTGATCGAAGCCCTCTCGCTCGTCGTAGTCGAGGATCACCCGCGTGATCGGGTACTCCGCCATCTTGCGGATCACCGCACTGATCAGCGGGTTGGCCAGGGCGTGGTAGCGGCACCACCGGAACAGGTGCTTGACCGTGCTCGGCAGGTCCATGTGCGCCACGTCCCACCAGGGGGACGGGTAGCGGAAGTTGGACGTGCGCCCGTCCAAGTTCCCATGCTTGTAGCCTGAGAACCTGAAAGAGCTGCCTGGTCCGAACGTGCCGCCGAGAGCCATGAACGTCTACCCCTGCACCCTACGGGCTGTGATCTTGGTGGAGGGTGTCTTCTTGGACTTGCCTCGGATCTTCTTCTTCTGATCCTGCATCTTCTTGATGGCGTAGACGCTCCCCGCGGGGATGGCAGCGTAGGTGCCGAAGGCGAGTCCGGTGCGGCCCAGGTACTTGGGGATGCGCTTCATCCCGGCCTTCCGGGCAACCATGCGAGCTCCTCGAGCTGTCGCCCGAGCCTCCTCTGCCACCATTGGCGCCTGACTGGCTGCGGAGATCCCGGTGATCGCCTGCCCCTCTCGGATCGCCTTGAGACGCTCCTCCTTGGACATGTTCCCCTTGTCGCGGGTAGCTCTGTGGATCCCCACACCAGTCCCGAGTAGGGAGGGGATCATCATCAGCTTGCTCGCCTGGTAGGCGCGGGTGTTGTGCATGACCTTGTTCCCCGTCGCGTGCCCAGCTTCATGGGCCAGGGCGTCGAGGCTCATGTTCTTGGGGCCGATGACGGAGTTGGGCTTCAGTCCCATCCGCTTGAGCTGTTCGGCCTGGGAAGTGGTCAGGTTCTTCCGCTTCGTGATGTAGGCCGGAGAGCCGTACTCGCCGCGCTCTACGCCCTTGGCCTTCAGCTTGGCCTCGATGGCGTCGATGGCCTTCTGGTCCTTCTCGGTGGACCTTCCCAGAGCTTTCAGGGCTGCCACGCCGACGCCCGTCTGTCCGAGGAGGGACAGGAGGGGGATCTTCGCTGGATGGCTCAGAGAATCGTCAGCGGCGATCTTGGCCAGCTCCAGACCGAAGTAGTCCAGAACGTCCATGATCAGTAGCCCCCACCCGACTTCTTCTTCTTCTTCTTCTCGGAGCCACCGCGAGCCTGGGCCAGCTCCAGCTTGTGTCGAGCCTCTATGATCTTCTGCTTCTGGGTCTTGTTCTTGCCGTGAGCCAGGTAGGCGCCGGCGGCGCCGCCGACGCCCGCACCCACGAAACTCAGCGGGTTGATACGCCCGCCTCCGACCGCGGTACCGAGGTAGCCGCCGGCGATCTGACCTCCCAAGGCACCACCCCAGGAGCGGGCCCTCTTGCCCTTCTCAGCACCGACAGGGGCTCCGAGGGCAAGGATGCCGGGGATGGCACCGCCGACGGCTGCGCCTTCGCGAGAGCCGGCGATCTTGGTGAGTTCATCGTTGAACGCGAGGAAGAGTCGAGGGTTCACAGCTGGAGCTCCTTGATCTGCTGATCGATGAGGCGATTGTAGCCTGCCAGCGTCTCTCGGACACTGATCACGTTGTTGACCTGGACGTCGACGAAGTCCTGGGGATCTTGAATCATTCCGCTGGACCTGTCCAGCCGAGCTCGCACAGCATCGTGGTCTCGGACGATCCGCCGACCACGATCATACTCATCCAGCTCGTGTTGGAGGATGTCAAGGGGCTCCTCCAGGAACCATGTAGCATCCTCCAGGCAGCAGGACAGGGCGTAGCCCGTGACCTCGCCTGAGAACTCGTGCTCCTTGATCAGGGCAGCGGTGGTCAGGATGACTGCGATGCTCTCCGCCTCCAGAGGCTGGAAGTGCGAGAAGACTGGGATCTCCCCCACCAGAGCCAGGCCACAGTTCTCGAAGATCTCCATGTGGAGCCAGAAGCCGTCGTGCCCCGCCATGATCCTGGCAGCCTGGATGCGTTCCCAGGTCAGCGGTCCGGGATCTCCCCACCGCTCGCCCAGCTCCAAGCGCAAAGCGACCGAGTCCCAGGCGAGGAACTCAGGTCCGAGCTCCCTCAGCAGGAACTTCAGCAGCGGGTAGAGGTGCAGTCCGCGCTCGTCGTCGAGCAGCCGCACCCGCCTGGCGACGGCTTGGGTCATGTGTTCAAGAGTCCCTGTAGACGGCGGTCCTCCATGGACTTGTACCTGTCGGTGATCTTCTTGGAAGCCCCCATGTTGCGAGACCTGACGGAGTGCCAAGAAGCTCGGTCGAGTGCCTGGGCAGCTGGCTTCACGTTGGGCTTCACTCCAGCCCCGCCGTGGGCGCGGGCCATGGACCGCCAGCTCATGGACTCGTGAGGCCGTACCGACTTCAAGAACGACTTCGCCCTGGCGTTCATCGTCCCGATCTTCTCGAGCTCGTCAGAGAAGGCGTGCATCAGAAGCGGGTTCATGGTCAGCTCCGAGCCTCGGTGGCGAGGCGGGCCAGGGTCACCTTGTCAGGAGCAGGCATCGAGTTGAAGACGGCGACTGGGTTCTTGCAGAAGCCCTGCCGGACCTTGGCGCCGAAGGCCTGCTCGACGAGCTCGGGGCACTTCTCGGCCAGGTGGCAGATGTCGGCGTCGGTGGTGCGCTCGACGCCGGCCTTCAGGATCTTGCTGGGGGCGTCACTCGACGCCGTCTTGCTCATCCCGAACTGGGTCGGACGCATGAAGAACGTCGAGTACCAGGGATCGGGGATGTGGCTGTTCCAGGCCTTGTCCAGTCCGCAGTCCCGGTCGAAGGTCTCCAAGGTCTGGGCGAAGGTCTCCGGATCCAGGTGATCCTTCGCGGCGGCCACCTTCTCCAGGAGGGACACGGCGTCCGGGTCGTTCATGTCCATGAGGTAGTGGTGCCGCACGTCGATGAAGGCCTGGAGCTGGTCGCTGTACCCAGGGCTGGCGTAGCTGGCGATGCCCGCGCCTACCGGCAGCCCTGCACGACCCTTCGCCGCGGCCGTCTTGACGGCGAACTCCCGGCGCTGGCGGAAGGTGAACTTGTGCTTCTCGGTGTCGAAGTACTTCTCGGCCGCCTCGGCGTTCTCGGCGTCCTTCAGCGGGTAGAGCTTCTCTCCGCTGGCGGTCTCCTCGAGGGCGTACTGCACCTCGGCCCGAGCGTCGGCGTCCTGCGTGGTCGGTCGGATGACCGCGGCGGGGCGATGGCGGGAGATGTCGACGACGTTGGTGGCGATGTCCTCGCTCTCGGCCAGCTTCTCGATCAGATCCGTGACCGGCATCCCGTAGGACTCCATGGCCATCTTGAGCATGACCGCCGCCGTCTTCTGCGCATCTCCGGGCAGAGCCTCGTGGGTGCCGTGGAAGTAGACCGAGCTCAGCCAGGCGTTCCCGGCGTCGCTGATCGGGTAGCGGGGGATGGTCTTGTCGCCGTCCACCATGACCACTGCGAACTGGTTGGGGTGAGCGTCGCGTGAGACCGCGGAGGCGGTCTTGACGAAGTCGGGGATCAGGCTCTGATCAGGGATCAGCTCCTTGAGAGTCCCGCCCATGTCGTCGTAGAAGTCGAGGACAGCAGCGCGCATCAGGTGTCTCCGGGAGAGCAGGATCTTCAGTCTACCTCGTATAAGAGGTCGACACGCACCCATAGCATCCAGCAGCCTCAGGAGGCGAGTAGATCCAATGAGCAGTAGTAACCAGAGCCTGTACCATCAGCTCCTGAAGAGGTCCAAGAGCGGAAGCTCCGAAGACAGCTCCAGCAAGGGCGGACGGTACGGGTTCGGAGGGTCCAAGGGTGGGGGCGGCCGCTTCCACGGGACCACCAAGAAGAAGAAGAGTCAGGGGCAGGATCGAGAGAGGTCCAGGGACCGCGAGCATGCGGAACCTGTGATCCGCGAAGGGCGGGTCCTGCGAGCAGACGACACCGACAGGGACCTGGCGTACAGGCCCCCCGCACCGCGCCAGGATCAGGCCATCACCTGGCGTCCGCCCACCTTCGCCGACATCATGGTCGACCTGGGACTCCGCATCGTCGAGGTGGGCATCGCCTCCATGGCGCAGGAGATCGCCTACTTCTTCACCCGCCGCCGGTTCATGCCCAAGTACCTCCGGCAGGGTTGATGGATCGCTCCGATTCTGATAGCACATAGTATCACCCGCTATCAGGAGTCGGAGTGGCTGACAAGGAAGACCCTTACGTCCCGATGATGGCGTACCCACGACAGTCCCAGAAGGACTGGCTGGACGAGCTCAACAAGAAGACGCGGGTCCCTACGGCTGCCCGTGTCCGAGAAGCTCTCGACCTCTTGAAGGAGAAGCACTCGCCCCAGACCGTGAAGCCTCAGGAACAGGGGTAGACGACTGTGCTGGGGCCACTGATCTGCAAGCTCAGGAAGCGTCTGCCGCACTACGCGAAGGCGTCGAGGTTCGCCTCGGCCCTTGGATGCACCCGTGAGCACTATCGACGGATCGAGGCGGGGACCGGATTCCCTTCTCGGGCCTTGATGACGCGGATCATCGCAGAGTTGGAGGTCGGCGACGACCAAGCTGACGGCCTCTGGATTGCCTGGGGCCTGTCGAGCATCCCGAAGGGGGTGAGCGGCAACCTCCTGGTCCTGCGACGGGACCAGGCGGGACTTCAGACCACCCAGGCCGTCCTCGAGGAGCTCCTCCTCATGTACGACCTGAGCCCCGAAGACGGAGAAGACTTGAAGAAGATCATCACTGAGACCTTGACGAAGGAGGAGACCCTGTGGCGCGCCTGAGGCTCATGCGCCCGGACCGCGGCTACCGGAAGGACTTCCTCTGGCTGCCTAAGAAGAGCATCAAGAACCTGAGGGGGATGAAGTCCGCCCTCTCCTTCACCCGAGAAGGTGAAGCACCGATCTACGCCTGGGACGAGACGGACACGCACCTCATCGTCCCTCGGGAGTTCATCCCGGTCAGCCACTACCCGGAGCTGAACTTCGAGATCGAGGACCGCATCGACTGGGACTTCCCCCGCGTCGACTTCCGAGCCACCAGCACGCTGCGTGACGCCGTCCAGAACCTGGCCTTCAGCGCCTTGGTGGACAACGGCAGCGGCATCCTCTCCCTGAGCTGCGGCAAGGGGAAGACCGTGATCGGCCTGCACGCCGCGGCCGCCGTCGGGATGCCGACGATGATCGTGGTCAACACCTCCGACCTGGCTCATCAGTGGAAGAGCCGGATCATGGAGCACACGAACCTTCGAGAGAAGGACATCGGGTGGATTCAGGGCAAGAAGTGGGACTGGGAAGGCAAGGCGATCTGCATCGCCATGGTCCAGACCCTGTCCTCTCGGGTTGCTGAGATCCCCGCAGAGCTCAGCCGACACTTCGGCGTGGTGATCTACGACGAAGTGCACATCCTCGGAGCCCCCTACTTCAACCTGACCGCGGGGATCTTCAAGGGCATCCGGTGGGGACTCTCCGCGACCTGGGAGCGTAGCGATGGCCTCGAGCAGCTCTACATGTACCACCTCGGGGAGATCCTCTACGAGAACCTGGACCACGACATCATCCCTGAGATCTTCTTCATGCAGACCGGCGTGAAGTTCCCCAAGAAGATGGGGGAGATGAAGAAGCTCCGGGACGTGACGGGCGAGTTGTCCATCCCTAAGATCCACTCCTGGCTCTCAGAGCACCAAGGCCGGAACGCCTTCATCGGGGAGCAGCTCGACTCCGCCCTGGATGAGGGACGGAAGATCCTGGTCCTGGGCGAGCGCATCCCGCAGCTCCGGATGTTCCACGGCGCGTACAAGCCGAAGGCGGGGCTGATCTACGGCAAGGTGAAGGGGAAGGACCGCGAGGCCCAGCTCCAGAACTACGACGTGGTGTTCGCCATCGCAGCCCTCGCCAAGCAGGGACTCGACCGGAAGGAGCTGGACACCCTGTTCATCCTCCTGCCCTTCACCGACGAGGGGCGCTTCCGTCAGATGATGGGCAGGATCCAGAGGGCCTACAAGGACAAGTACCCGCCCTTCGTGATCATCTTCGAGGACGAGAACGTCAAGACCCACCAGAACATGTGCCGGAGGCTGCGCAGGCACCTCAACGCACTGAAGTACCCCTACCACATCGTGAAGGCAGCCTGATGGACTCAGACACCAAGATCGAGATGCTCCAGGCCTTGCGACTCCAGTACGTCGGTGGTCAGGACCCGGATGATCCGGAGTCGGTCATCTCCCCCTGCCAGCGATGCGACCTCTGCCGGCCCCGAGCTCGGCAGAGGACCCACGTAGTCTTCGGAGGTCCCAACGTCGACGCAGACGTGATGATCATCGGAGAGGCTCCCAGGGGGAAGGAGGACCGCTACAACGGCCTCTTCTGGGAGGACACCCCTGTCGGCGCCATGGTCGACAACTTCCTGAAGTCCATGAACGTCACCCGCGACGACGTGTGGTTCGACAGCATGGTCTCCTGCCGGGCGACGGAAGCGGGGGATGCCTCCAGGGACCGGCCGCCGAACAAGGACGAGCTCGCCGCCTGCCGGGAACGCCTCTACGAGGTGATCCGCATCGTGGACCCCAAGGTCGTCATCCTCCTGGGCAAGGCCGCCCTCAAGCTGGCCAAGAAGTGGGGGGACTACGAGGACAAGGAGCTGGTGCCCTGCAAGACGGGGATCACCTCCATCGCCCAGGAACCGGACCCCCTCCGCCTCTGCGTGGAGATCCCAGGCGTGCTGCGGCCCGTCCGCTTCTCGGCCTTCGCAACCTTCAACCCCGCCTACCTGCTCCGACTCAAGGACGCAGACCTGAAGCGGACGAATTCTGACCTGGAGATGGCCTGGCGGGTGTGGCGACACGCCTTCCGCATGGCCGACTCCTTCAACTACGTCTACGAGGGGACCATCCCCCCGCAGCGCGGCATCGACACGGAGTGACCCTTGAGCATTGAGACCAAGATCGCCGAGACCAAGAAGGCGATCATCAAGAAGGCCAAGGCCCTGGCCAACGTCCTGCAGACCCTCCGGGAGTCTGACGAGTACATCCAGGAGACCCAGGCCGACAAGGTGGCAGAGATCACCAAGCTGGAGAAGCGGCGGGAGGGCATCGACAACAAGATCGCCCAGCTCCGTCTGGCGATCGACGAGGCCGACCCCGAGAACACCCAGCTGGTCGAGGACAAGCAGAACGAGGCGGCTCGACTGGAGAAGGAGATCAAGGCCCTCGCCCACGGCATGCCCGTCGAGTGCCTGATGAAGAAGGGCTTCAAGGTCGTCGACGACGAGGACAACGTGTCCGTGTCCGTCACGGTCTCCAAGGCCCAGATCGTCACGGCCTTCAACGCCGAGGCCCTGCTCGAGGAGTTCCCCGAGCTCGTGGCTCAGGAGATCGACGGAGACTTCGTCGTGGTCCGCACCATCGACGCAGCTGTGCTGGAGCGCCTGGTCGAGCAGGAGGACGTCTCCAAGGACGTCTACAAGCACCGGACCACCGCCAAGGCCAAGAACCCCAGCGTCCGGATCGCAACGTGAGCGACTCCTCATCCCCCTACGGCTTCCTCAGGCGCAAGAAGGGGGCCCGAAAGCGGGCCTCCGTGACACCTCGGAACGAGGACGAGCGGGTCATCGCTGACCGCGAGACCACCGAAGACGGTGGCCAGGGCGTGCTCGCCACCCAGCCCATGGGGTCCGTCGGACTCTCCCTCACGGTCGGCATGAGCACGAAGTTCGCCCGCGAGAAGATCGAGATCACTGTCTGGGAGACCCAGCCGGTGTTCTTGGACCCGGCCGACAAGCGGCGGGCTCGCGAAGAGATCAACGCCAGCTTGACCAAGGAAGCCGCCGAGCGTCTCGACGCCGCGGTACGTGAGTTCTTCCCACACATGCTCGAGGACGACACCGATGCCGACTGAGTACCCTCCCGGAACCGGGCCCGTCATCAAGGGCGTCGGGGTCATGGAGCTCAACATCAAGCTGGGTGGACAGAACCCGGTGGTCTTCTACGGCGTCGCCTACCTGGACGGTGGCGGGCAGACGATGGGCCAGGTCCGCTGCAACGTGATGAGCCCGGAGGCGCAGGCGCTCCTGGACGCCTTCGTTACCCAGCTGGAGTCCGACTTCATCGAGGTCTCGGGCACTGAGCTCCACGATCCCGAGAGCATCATGGAACCCTCGGGAGACGGCCTGACCTACCCTGCGCCGTGAGGGAAGTAGGGTCGTTGACCGCCCGGTACTCGTCCAATAGGATGGGTGGGCTGAACTACTTCCGGCGCTGTTGCGGTCTTCGCAAACCTCCTTCAGCAGCGCCAGGAAGGCATACCCTTCGGAGCGGTAGATGAATCACGACATGGCGCTCGTTGCGCAGGTGTTGGAGACTGGGGACTACAAACAGGCCGTCAAGTCCGGCCTGAAGAAAGCGATGCTGGGCGACCGTGCAGCGCTGTACTGGGACATCCTCGGGGACTTCTACGAGGAGCACCGGAAGGTCCCCTCGGTGGACCTGTTCAAGTCCCTCTGCCCCGACTACGATCACCATCCGACCGACGATCCGATGGACTCGCTGGTGCAGGAGATCAAGACGATCTACCTGGGGTCGGAGCTCAACCGGATCCTGAACATCCTGGTGGACGAGAACTCCTCGGACCCCTGGGAGGCGAAGAAGACTCTGGTGCGCCTGGCAGACGAGGTCAACTCGCAGCACCAGCTCAGGAACACCAGGGTCGTGGCCGGCGAGAAGGGCGACTACGTCCTGAACATGCTGAGGCGCCTGCGCGACGGCACCGGGATGCTGGGCATGAAGTGGCCCTTCAAGGCGCTCAACGCCTGCACACCTGGGATCATGCCCGGCAACGTGATCTACCTCTACGGTCGGCAGAAGTCGAAGAAGACCTGGCTCCTCCTCCAGATGGCCCTCCACTTCTACTTCATGGGCCACCGCGTCCTGCTGTTCACAGGGGAGATGACCACGGAGGAGCTCCACTGGCGTCTGGCAGCTCTGGTCCTGGCGATCCCCCTCAACGACTTCAACAAGGGCAAGGTCACCCGCCTGGGCGAGGAGACCATCAAGGAGGTCATGGACGAGCTGCTCAAGACGGGGCGGCTGATCTTCTCCGAGAGCTACGAAGGCCTGGCCGAGTACAAGGCTGAGATCGAGGACGTGCAGCCGGACATCGTGCTGCATGACTACTGGAAGCTCATGGCCGACGACCTCATGGAGCACCGGAGGATCTCGGAGAAGGCCGCCGTCGACCGCACCATCGACGCCCTGGTCAAGTTCCACAGGAAGTGCAAGATCCCCGCCATCGTCTGCGGTCACGCCAACCGAGAGGGCGACAAGTCCAAGGGGAAGGGCAGCACCGAGCACGCGTGGAGTGACCACATCACTCGCCGCGTCCATGCTGCTCTGCGGGTGATCAAGAGCCCGGACGAGACCAAGCTGGGCATCGTCGTCAACGCAGGCCGGAACATGCCCGAGGACGTGGTCTTCACGCTGGACGGGACGCTCTGCTACAACTTCGGCGAGGAGCTGGACGTGGACCACAACTGGATCTGGACCAGTGACGCCGCGTCCGATGCCTCGTCGGCGAGTTCGACGAAGAAGGACAAGGAGCCCGCGTCCACGTCGGCGCTCGACGCCATCAAGAAGGGAGCCTTCAGGGGCTTCAAGAAGAAGAGGAGCTGAGACAGATCACAAGGGAGAGGAAGCGGCAATGAGCAGCCCTGTACGGCAGCTCGCGGAGCAGTATCTGCACAACGTCAGGCCGAGCGGGAGAGGCAACTTCCGTGCAGCTTGTCCGTTCCACGACAGCGCCTCCGCGAAGCGATCGTTCTACATCTACGGAAAGTCTGGAGGATGGGCCTGTTTCGGCTGCGGCCTGACAGGTACGCTTCCGAGTCTGCTCTACCGCCTTGGGATGTCCAGGGAGCGGGTAGATCAGGTTCTCAACGGCGTCAACTACTCCAGCTGGAAGCCGGAGTCTGCCGAGCGCCGCGGCCGCATCAAGGCCCAGGGATGGGACGTCCTGCCCGAGTTCATCTTGGGAGCCTGGGACTGGTGCCCCGAACGGATGATCTGGTGGGGCTTCTCCGAGGAGATCCTCCAGGAGTTCGACATCGGCTTCGACAAGGTCCGCAAGAGGATCACCTTCCCGATCCGCGACCACGCTGGCCGACTGGCTGGGGTGAGCGGCCGGGCCGAACCGGGAGGATTCCCCCGGTATAAGGTGTATGACGCGACCCCACCTTCCAACGGAGTGAGGGCCGGAGAGCTCTACGAGGTCCTCGAGAAGAAGGCCTACACTCCAGACAACCGGCGACACGTCTACGGACTCGACCGGTTCTACGCCGCCAGGCTGCTACGGCCTGACGAAGACCACCCTCCCCTCCTCCTGGTCGAGGGGTACAAGGGCACCCTCTGGATGGTCCAGAACGGGTTCGATCACACGGGAGGGCTACAAGGCTCCTCCCTGACCAGGCACCAGGAAGACGTCCTCGGAGCCATCCGAGGGACCAAGTACGTCCTGCTGGATCACGAGCCGGGGAAGGCCTTCCCCGACGAGAACGGGCGCTGCGCTGCGTACTGGATTACTGAACGCTTGTCCAGGTATGGTAAGGCGTTGGTCTGCCAGTACCCAGAGGGAACCGAACTCGGTACCAGCCCCGACGATCTCACCAAAGATCAGCTACAGCAGTTGGTTGACACAGCAACCACTACGGCGAAAGCCAACCTCCACAACCGCTCCGGCCTCGATGGCTGGACTCGCACAACAACGACAAGAAGGATCAGAACATCATGAGTGGATTCCACGCGTTCCGCAAGGCGCAGAAGAAGAGCAACGCCGCCTCCTCCGGTGGCGGGGGCCGCACCCCCTGGCAGTCCTACATCCTGAAGATGGACACCGGCGAGACCGCCGGCATCCGCGTCCTGTCGCCCGGCGACGAGGGCTTCTTCATCTTCAAGTCCCACGGCTTCCCGCAGCAGATCTGCACGGCGGAGCTCCCCGGCTTCGACGGCAAGTGCGTCTACTGCCACTACAACGAGCGGGACAAGGAGTTCCGTGACGCCTACTACGCGAAGGTCCGCACCGTCGCCTGCGTGGTCGACTTCCGCTACTTCCACTGGGACAACTCCGGTGAGAAGACCCTGGTGCACCCCTGCGCCGACGCCGAGCCGAACCCCAAGAAGGTCCGGTGCCGTCACTGCAAGAGCACCAACGCCGAGCTCAGCGCCCGCCACTTCGGTGGCCAGAAGCGCTGGGAGCTGACCAACGACCAGCGCGACCAGCTCGCTGAGGTCCACGGCAAGCTCCAGGCCGTCTGCGTGGCCCAGAGCGACGAGGACGATGCCGAGAGCGTCTGCGGCCAGCGGATCGACGTGCTGGGCTACCAGTGCGGCAACCCCGAGTGCTCCGAGCTCATCATCACCGAGCGCGACATGGAGACCCACGACATCTCCGAGGCGCTCGAAGACACCTACGAGTGTGAGGAGTGCAACCAGGAGAACTGGCTCGAGCCCATCCTGGTCTGCGAGTCTGGCGACCACGAGGCCGAGCCCGGCTCCATCTTCGGCAAGATCGTCGAGGTGACCTGCAGCGGCCGGACCGTGAAGACCAAGAGCGGTGACCGTACCCGCAAGTCCTACAACTTCGACCGCAACGTCGCCCCCTGGAGCCGGGTCGAGGACGACCTCGCCGCCTTCGGGCTGTCGGACGAGGAGATCGAGAAGACCTCCAAGCACGACGACCTGCTGAAGCGCTTCGCACCCTTCCGCCTCGACCCCGGCGAGTACGGCAACGAGGCCGAGTACGTGGTGGCCGTGCTGGAGAAGCAGGTCGAGAAGATCAACGACAAGGTCAAGAAGGAGCGCGACAAGATCTCGCTCCCCGATGGCTGGGGTGACAGCGACGACGGTGGCGGCGGCAAGCGCAGCACCGGCGGCCGCCCCTGGCAGCGCAAGCGGTCCTGATCTGCCCCCACGAGGTCGGTCTCGGCGGGCGCTGCCTGTCGGGGCCGACCTCACTGGAGACATGATGTTTACACCGCAGATCCAACGAGCATTGGGCGAGGGTTGCCTCCGCCTGATCAACGACAACCTCTACATCGGGAACGGCCGGTGGCTGTTCCGGCTCTACAGCCCTGAGCTGCACATCCCTCAGCAAGTCCTGGACCTGGCCCACACCGTCGAGGACCTGGAGGGGAACCACGTGCTCGACTACCGGGTCCTCAACGCCCGGTCGATCGACGTGAAGAACGAGAGCTTCCTCCCAGCCGGGATGCGGAAGCACCACCCCCTCTACATCCGACTGGACTCACGCCTACCCGCTGACGGCGACGAGATCGAGGAGATGTTCGAGAGCACCCGCGGGCACGCGGAGGAGCCGAGGCTCGACCTCATGTCCCTCTACCGCTCTGGCGAGATGCGCACCGTCTACGAAGGGGCGATGACCTACGACCCCAACAAGGAGCTGGGCGCCCGCCGGACCAAGCTCGCCAAGGCGTCCAAGGCGTCCGCCTACTTCTACGAGGGAGACGAGGTCGTCGTCGGAGTCCCCGCTGCTCTGATGGAGATGCTGTCCTCCCTGGACTTCGACCTCTGGATCCCGATGGAGAAGGAGAACGAGATCCCAACCATCGGAGGGTGGAACAACGAGCTGAGGGCTGAGATCCTCTTGGGCCCCGTCAGCGACCTCCACGTGACGCACACTCCCGACGGCCGGAAGCTCAACTCCCGCAAGGGGTGCATGCTCTGCTGGTGGACGGAGGAGCGGGCGATGCAGGAAGTCAACACCACTGTGGGCTTCGACCCGACCCGGTACGACCAGAAGAAGGTGATCTCCGCGTGGCTCTCCGGCGAGATCAACCACCCCCACATGGGCATCGATGCTCTTCGCTGGCAGGGTGTCCCTGAGGACATGATCCGGACCCACCTGGAGAAGGTCCAGGAAGCCTCCTGGCCTGTGATCTACAAGGGACACATGGAGACCGCTGACCGCCTCATGACGCGGATCATCGAAGAGACAGCGAGCGACAAGGTCATCCCGGACTGGCAGGTCCGGAGCTGGAAGTCGGAGCTGGAGAGGCTCTGCAACTTCATCGAGGCGATGCAGCCTCTGGTAGAGGAAGAGCTGAGTCTGGGAGTCATCCCGGAGATTGCAGAAGCCCTGCAGGAGGTTGAAGTCGCATGAGATTCCGCAGCGTTGCCCCGAACCCGATCTACGTGGACACACCGGAGCTGGTGGAGTCCTGCCTCAAGCGGTGCTTCCGCTCCAGCCTCCTCGCCATCGACACCGAGACCATGGGTCGGGAGAAGGACGGCTACCTGAAGCTGGACGACCAGGTCGTCAACATGGGGCTGAGTCCGGACGAGGGGAGTCGCTTCTTCGTCCCCCGCCGGCTGCTCCACCACTTCCGGGTCCTCCTGGCGGATTCGTCCATCCCGAAGGCGCTGCACAACTACAAGTTCGACGCGCACCGGCTGGCCAACGCAGGCTGCGAGATCGAAGGACCCCTCTGGGAGACTCTGATCTTCGACTTCCTCTACGACGAGGACATCCGGGAGAATCGGCACGGTCTCGATCAGTGCTCGATGGACTACTTCGAGATCCCGATGGCCAAGTACGCGGACATCGTGGGCAGGACGGACCCGCGGACCCTCGTCCCTGGTCACGAGAAGTGGCTCCGCTACCTCGACTACGGCTCTCTGGATGGCTGGGTGACGAGGAAGCTGGCGCTCCTCCTGGCCGACAAGCTCCAGAAGATCCACCTGTTCCGGGTGGAGGCCTACGAGCAGGAGCTGGATGACGGCCGGATGTCTCCGGAGGAGGTCGAGGAGCTCTGCAACCGGACCATGTGGGACCACTACTGGGACTACGAGGAGCCGCAGGTCAAGGCCCTCTACAAGATGGAGAGACGGGGCATCACCATCAACGATGCCCACCTGGAGCGCATCGCGAAGGAGCTCCAGCTGGAGATGGACGAGGCCGCCGCTGAGATCAGCCGCATGGCGGGCTACCCGCTGAACCCCAACAGCACCAAGCAGATAGGGAAGTGGCTGTTCGAGGACCTGGGCCTGACTCCCCTGGGCCGGACGCCCACTGGCAACCCCCAGGTCGGGGAGGACGTGCTCAAGCACTTCGCCGCCCAGGGCGTCGAGGGCTGCCAGGTGGCCATGCGCTACAAGAAGGCCAGCAAGCTCAAGGGCACCTACGCAGAGGGCCTCCTGAAGTGGCTCCACAGCAACGGGCGGATCCACACCAACTACAGCCCGACCAAGGTGACTGGACGCCTGGGCTCCAACAGCCCGAACCTCCAGAACATCCCGCGCCCCGACTGGGACGTGAAGAAGATCCGCGCTGCCTTCATCCCCGACTGCGAGGACGACATCCTCCTGGACGTGGACTACGGCCAGTTGGAGATGCGGATCCTCGCGTCCGCTGCTGAGGGATACGGCGACTCGACGATGGCAGACGGGATCAGGGGTGGCATGGACATGCACTCCTTCACCGGTGCCAAGATGATCGGCATCTCCTACGAGGACTTCCTCCAGGGGAAGAAGGACGAAGATCCGCACATCCTCGCAGTCCGCCAGGCGGCCAAGGCCATCAACTTCGGCATCGTCTACGGCATCGCGGCACAGGGACTCTCGATCCAGCTCTCCGAGGCGCTGAAGCGTCGTGTCGGTGAAAGCGAGGCCCAGGGCTACATCGACGCCTACTTCGAGGCCTTCCCCGGCGTGAAGATCTACATGGCCGCGCAGAAGAGCTCTGCTCGCAACGTCGGCTACGTCCAGACCATCGCCGGCCGCTTCCGTCGCCTGAGCGCTGCTCGCAGCAAGAGGCCGATGGAGCGTGGCTACGCCTACCGACAGGCGATCAACGCCCCCATCCAGGGCTCCGCGGCCGACGTAGTGAAGGACGCGATGATCAAGCTGGAGAACGACGTCTACCTCAGGGATGACCTCGGATGCACCCTGCGCATGCAGGTCCACGACGAGTTCGTCTTCAACGTGAAGAACGGCGCCAACGATCCTGATCTCATCGCAGAGTGCACCGAGATCATCAAGGAGACGATGGAAGCCTGCTTCTCGCAGATCCTCACCGTGCCGCTGATCGCAGATCCTTCGGCGGCCCACAACTGGAGCGATGCAAAGGGATGAGCAACACCGACAAGAAGCCCGAAGAGAAGGGGATGACGAAGTACGCCGTCGTCCAGGACCCCAAGGAGAAGGAGGCCGCCGCCAAGGCCAAGAAGGACATCGACAAGTCCAAGAAGGCCAAGCCCAAGAAGTGAGGCGGCTCATCCTGGGCGCAGCGGCCCTCTTCGCGCTGGTCCTCCACCCCCTCCGGACGCTCAAGTCCGTGATCCAGGGAGCTCGGGAGGGCTGGCGCCGAGGGGTGGCCGGTGAGCCGAAAGAGCAGATGCCCTCCATGCGGGGGCACGTGGTGGACGTGGAGATCGCTCCTCGGAAGCCCTCCCACCGAACCTACGGGTTCAGCCACCAGATCATCGAAGTAGGAGAGACCAGTGCCCTCGCAGTCCGCAACGAAGAAGGCCCGTAAGAGGGGCGAGAAGCAAGCCCTCGGCGACCCCGAGAAGGTCATCGCTGACCTGATCAGCACCATCAACTCGAAGGGGGACGGCCAGATCGGCACGGTCCGAGGGAAGCACGGCATCAAGGCCGAGGTCTCCGGAGCTGTCCCTTCCGGCTCCATCGGTCTGGACAAGGCCATCGGCGTGGGCGGCTACCCGGCCGGTCGTGTCATCGAGATCTACGGCCCCGAGTCCAGCGGCAAGACCACCCTGGCCCTGCACGCCATCGCCAAGGCGCAGGAGATGGGCAAGGTCGCCGCGTTCATCGACGCTGAGCACGCGCTCGACTCCGAGTACGCGGCAGCCCTGGGCGTCGACCTCGAGCACCTCCTCCTCTCCCAGCCCGACTGTGGAGAAGACGCGCTGCAGGTGGTAGACGACCTGATCCGCACCAACAAGGTCGGCATCATCGTCATCGACTCTGTGGCGGCGCTCGTGCCCAAGGCCGAGCTCGAGGGCGACATGGGCGACTCGCTGCCGGGCCTCCAGGCCCGGCTGATGTCCCAGGCGCTGCGGAAGATCACGGGCGCCATCAGCAGGAGCGACTGCGTGGTGATCTTCATCAACCAGATCCGCTACAAGATCGGCGTCAAGTTCGGCTCCCCCGAGACCACCAGCGGAGGCAACTCGCTGAAGTTCTACGCCTCGGTCCGTCTGGACATCCGCCGCATCGGCTCCGTGAAGAAGGGCGAAGACCTCACGGGCAACCGCACCCGCGTCAAGGTGGTGAAGAACAAGGTCTCCCCGCCCTTCAAGAAGGTGGAGTTCGACATCGCCTTCGGCATCGGCATCGACGAGGCCGGCGAGCTGCTGGACATGGGCATCGACAACGGCACCCTGGTCCGCTCCGGCTCCTGGTACTACGACGGTCCCAAGTCGGACGGGAAGGCGGTCGGCCAGGGTCGAGATCGAGCCAAGAGGAACATCCTCGAGGACCTCGACCTCTACAACCGGCTGAGGGCGGCGGCGCTCGATGGCTGAGGCTGAGGTCACCTGCAACTACTGCGATCAGTCGGGCACGGTCATCGTGCACGACGTGGTGGGGAAGACGGCCGAGTACGAGGACCGGATCCCTCACCTGGAGTCCTGCTCCATCCGGAAGAAGCTGGAGAGCGCGGCCCTGCCCACCCGGCAGCCGCGCCACCTCAAGAAGAAGCGCTGGGTGAAGCAGGAGCGCCGCGCAGCTGAGAAGCTGGGCCTCCACGCAACCCCGGCGTCCGGGGCCCTGGGTGAGGACGGCGACGCCCGCGAATTCCACGGCATCCGCCTGGAGTGCAAGGGCACCGACTCGGACAGGTTCTCCTTGAGCCAGGCCGTGTGGTCCAAGCTGGTGACCGGTGCTCGACGCGCCGATGAGATCCCGGTCCTGCAGGTGGAGCTCCGCGGCTCTGCTGGCCTCTGCCGGTTCTACATCTTCGCCCAGGGCTCCTACGCCATGGAGTCCCAGGAGCACAAGCAGAAGTCTGTCCGCCGGGGGCTCCACCTCCGGAGAACGGATCAGGCTCGCACCCCCTTCCACGTGACCGCCTTGGACCCAGTCCCTGTCGTGGTCACTGAACGCCAACTACTCGAGGCCATCCGTGCAACTGAGTGACATCGTCTACGAGGTCCTGCGGGAGTCCAGGGATGACCTCCTCCCTCTGGAAGTCCAGGACCTGATCAGGAACGCCTGCTCCTACCGCAGCTTCCTCAAGCTGATCCGAGAGGAGCAGAACCAGAGGGGCCCCTCCCCGGAGGAGATCCTCCTCATCGAGTCCGCAAACAACTTCCGGGGCTTCTTCCAGAAGTACATGTCCGGCGCCTTCGGTGACCGGTACTCCCCGCCCGAGGAGGTCTGGTACGAGGGCGTCGTCCGTGTCCGCTACGAGGGCATGCTCGACAACATCCCCGTCTTCCTGGAGACGCTGCCCTACAAGCAGTACCAGCAAGGGCAGATCCCCAAGCGCATCCAGCACGCCATCGCGGCGCGAACCCACCTCCTGGGCACAGACATGGCCTACGTGGTGATCATGGATCAGAACACCCAGGGGTGGAACGCCTGGCAGCTGACCGGGGACTTCAACGTCGTCGGCGAGCTCGCGCTGCAGGACGTCGGCTACCTCAAGAGCCTGGCTGAAGGCATCGCCGACAGCATGGGGATCCGGACCGAGTGCGAGGCCTGCCCCTACGAGCAGGTCTGCGACGTCGACAACCACATGAGCTCTGTCCAGAGCTTCCCGAGGGTGGCCTACAGGACCACGCACGACTCCGAGCTCATCAAGGAGCTGGAGAAGTACCTCTGGGGCCTGAACAAGAAGAGCACAGGTCGCAAGACCCACGTGATCCACCCCTCGGAGCTGACGACCTCGAAGTGCGACCGCGCCATCGCCTACGGGCTGCAGGGTGTCGCTGAGCGGCGGAGCATCGAGCCCGGCCTTCGCCGGATCTTCGACATGGGTCACGCGGCCCACGACCTGGTCCAGATGGCCATCAAGTACCACCTCGGGGACGAAGCCATCCTCGAAGCCAGGTGCACGCACGAGCACCTGAAGATCTCCGGCAGCTGCGACATCGCCCTTGAGGACGACGCTGTAGAGATCAAGACGATGTCCTTCAAGGGCCACGACAAGCTCAACAAGCAGAAGCCCGAGCACGAGGACCAGGACACCATCTACGCCACCGCGTTGGAGAAGGACCACCTGCGGTTCCTCTACATCAACAAGAACTCCGGCGTGATCAAGGAGTTCAGGAAGAAGGTCAGCCGACAGCGGTGGCACAAGCTGGCTACCCGAGCCTCTCGCATCGTGAAGGCTGTCGGAGAGGGCGTCCTGCCCGAGCAGATCGACAAGCCCTACATCTGCAACAAGTGCAAGTACGCATGGCATTGCAAGCCGGAGATCACTGGAAACAACAGGAAGTTCAGACGATGAGCGAAGAGAACAGATCGCGCTTCAGCGCACCTGCCCAGATCCGAGTCGACGAGCTCATCAGCATCTACGACGGGATCCTCCCGGCCGTGGACGCGATCCTCGCCGACAAGGAGATCACCACCGAGCTCCCGCAGCCTCGCATGCCGCTGGGGATCGAAGACTACCTGGTCGAGGCCGACAACGGCGACCCGGTCCTGCCCGACGACCTGACGGTCCTGGGCGACAAGGAGATCGGGAAGCTGTTCAGCTTCTTCACCAACTGGACCAACTACGTCCAGGGGCTGCTCACCACCGCCGAGTGCGCTCGCGACGTGATCAAGTCCAAGGTGGCGACGCTGGAGAAGGCCCTGATCATCACCTACCAGGAGGAGGACTCCCGACTCTCCGACGCGAAGGCCAAGGCGAAGATCCGCCTGGACCGACGCTTCGTGGAGGCCGAAGCTGCCTACCAGCGCTCTGTGGTCCTGGCCAAGCGGCTCTCGACCCGGTGGGATCAGCTCAAGCGATCCGAGAAGGTGATCTCCCGAGAGCAGACCCGTCGAGCTCAGGAGCTGGAGGCACTTCAGCATGAGCAGCGCGGCGGCCGCACCTTCGACCGGAGTCGAGGTCGTGGAGGACCTCGAGGAGGCGGCGGGAGGTACGACTGATGGAGTCCCTGACCCCAGAAGCCTTGATCTCTCAGCTCCTTGCAGAGCGGTGCGGAGGTCGGTGCCTGGATGACGAGGAGGACCGCCTGGCTGTCGCTGAGTGGGTCCTGGACTTCATGGAGGTCATGGCGGAGGGGCCTCAACCCCTCGCCACCTTCAGATTCCCAGATCCCCCTCCCAGCGCCAACAAGATCTACACCGTCAACCGAGGGCGGAAGATCTTGATGGCCGAAGCCAGGAAGTGGAAGAACCGCTTCGTCACCAGCAAGGGTGGGGCTCATTTCCTGGAGCTGGCTTCCTTGGATCTGAGCGACCATGATCAGTTCCACCTGGAGATCTGGATCTACCTTGATGAGGAGGAGATCCGGAACGTGAAGTTCGGCCAGGACAAGAGGACCAAGTACCCCTACGCAAAGGTCGACACCTCCAACTTCTTCAAGCTGGCGGAGGATGCAGTCACCGAGCTGCTGGGGGTCACCTGTGACCGGCAGAACTTCAAGATCTCCGCGCATAAGAGGGTAGCCGACGACCGCGGCCGTAGGATCGTCATACACCTCTTCCCCTACAACTCTCACCCTGATCCCTTGGATGCTGCCCCGGCCGTGGGTTAGCCTGAGATCGGAACTGGAAGCGGAATGTCGCGGAAGAAGAAGACTGGCTGGGACTTTGATCCCCAACGACTGGACGAGGTGAGCCTGAGCGAACTCGTCCAGATCGCACGGTACATGGGCCACACCCATGCGACCCACCAGGTCCCCCGAGAAGAGCTGGAGAACCTGCTCCTCGGCGAGGACTTCGAGGTGGAAGATCCCCTGGAGATCATCCGGGAGAAGACCCACGAATACATCAAGGGCAACGCCGTGTTGCTCTCCACCTTGCGCTGCTCCTCGCATTGCCCCACCTGCCCGCACGAGCGGGTCGTGCACTGCTTCGCGATGAACAGCGACCTGATCTTGCCCCCTGAAGAGAACCCCATCACCTGAGAGGACCAATGGCTGAAATCACGATCCACACCGAGGTCGCAGACGCCAAGAAGCGCAAGGAGCAGATCCGTCTGCTCCAGCTTGTCATCGGCTGTGTCGACGGAGACTACATCCGCGCCGTGACCACCATCCGCCGGCCGGAGATCCCGCCCATCATCGCCGCCAAGCGCGCTGGACTGTTCGACTACGGGCAGCTCCTGGTCGAGACCTCCGCCGGTCGTCGCTGGCCCCCTGCTGCCGAGGTCCTCGAGGCCATCAAGGTCGCCGGCGACGGTGAGCTGACCGTCGAGTCCCCGGAGTGGCTCGCCATCCTGAAGAGCATCGGCATCGACGACGTCGAGAAGGTCCACGACGGCACCAAGGTCAAGAGCCCGGAGCACCTCTTCCACCTGGTGACCGAGTTCACCATCCTGGACGACGGCGGCCGGAAGACCAAGCCCATGCGTCGCAAGAAGGCCGCGCCGAAGAAGAAGGTCGCGCCGAAGGTCGTCGAGGAGGTCGTCGAGGCCCCTGAAGAGGTCGAGGAGGCTCCGCCCGCCGAGGAGAAGCCCAAGGTCCGGAAGCCTCGTGCCCGCCGGAAGCCGAAGGCTCAGCCCGAGCCGGAGGTCGAGGAGGCGTCCAAGCAGGCGCCCTCCATCGACACCGACGAGCTCATGGAGCAGATGGCCGGAGCCTTCCAGGCCCTGGACGGGGAGATCTCCAAGAAGATCGACCACGCCACCCAGGAGCTGACCGGCCGCGTGGACGTCTGCCGCGAGGAGATGGCCCAGGCCCACGGCGGCCTGTTCCGTGCCCTGCAGCTGGTGGCCAAGCTGGGGCTGACCGTCTACCAGCGTCAGGAGGACATCGCCCTCGATCCGATGGGCGATGCCGCCGAGCTGTCGGACGACGAGATCTCCGAGCTGGAGGAGCTCGTGGGCTACCAGCTCGACGACCTGCCGGAGGTCGCTCCTGACCCCGACGAAGAGGAGGAGGAGGAGGTCGCTCCCGAGGAGGAGGTCGCTCCCGAGGAGGACGACTCTGCTCCCGAGGAGGCCGAGGATGAGGGAGGTGACGAAGACTCCGACGACGACGTCAACGTCATCGAGCTCTCCGACGAGCACGCGAACATGTCCGACGAGGAGTTCGCTGGACTCATCGCGGACGTGGACGACATCGAGGTGAACGACCTCAACATCCTCGACGACTTCAGCGTCGAGAAGATCCGGGCGCTCGCGCTCCGGGTCGGTGTCCCCGGCGCCAAGTCCATCAACCACCGCAAGCTGCTGATCACCCGTATCCGCGGCGCCCTCTCTCCGGAGTAGGCTGCGATGACGGCGCCCCCTCCCAGGCGGGAGGGGGCGTCAGTCCTGGTCTTCTTCGCCCATGGCCCGCTCGAGCACGTCGTCAGGCAGCGTGATCATCAGCCGTAGGAGCTTGCGCAGCTCTGGCGTCTGCGCTGCCCACAGCTCGCGGAACTCATCTCCGGAGGCCTGAATGGCCTCCTGCTGGGCGTCCAGCTCCTTCTTCGCCTTCTTCTTCCGGCGCTTGAAGGTGGACTCGGTGATCCGGACAACGGTGTCCGACTTCGCGTCGTACCGGGCCAGGCGAGGGGGGATCTCCTCGGAGGCCTGGACGATCTTCTGTCCAGGCTGAGGGACGATGGGGCCCTTGACGAGGAGGAGGACTTGCTTGGTCGAAGTGTCGACGAGGTAGTCAGTCATGGATCAACCGTAGAAGACGATGACGTGGTAGTCGCCGCCGTCGAAGACGCTGCCGAGGTTGCCGCCTGCGAAGTCGCCGTCGATGAAGACGTTGCCGGCCGGGTCCACAGCGACGACGGCCTTGGCGGTGGTGGTGGATGCCCTGTTGAGCTCAGCCACGTAGAACTTGCCGGCGCCGGCATCCTCGACCTTCACGATCACCCCCTTGATGCCGACGATGCCGGTGGCGATCGTGACGGCCACGGCCGGAGTGCCGAAGGTGCCTGAGTACTCGGCCCAGCGCATGGAACCGAGGGGAGCTCCGGCGGTGTCGTAGAAGGACAACCCACCGCCAGGGCTGAACTCGAAGCCCTTCCCAGAGCCCATGTGCTCGAGGCGTAGGTTGCCTGGGGCGAAGCCCTTGAAGCTCCACTGGTTGCCCGCACCGTCGTCGATGAGCAGCTCCCGGATCTCCAGCGTCCCGTCTGCGTGCAGGATCGTGAAGGGGGTGGGACCTCCTCCAACCTTGGTCTGGAGCACGACGTCGGGGCCGCCTGGCCAGTCCAGCTCGATCGGCCCCTTGGCAGGTGATCCGGAGATGTCCGGTCCAGCGTCGTAGGCGTCCTGGAAGTCGACGACGCCTGCGTCGCCCTGGGGACCCTGCCCGCCTGAGACGTTGATGAACTCGACGTTGGCGCCAACTCCTGGCTCCTTGCCGGCCTTGAACGAGACCATGTGCACGGTGTCGCCAGCAAGGCCAGGTTCGTCGTAGTCGATGCCGGCGATCTTCACGATTCCGTTGACGTGCACCAGCAGCTGACCAGAGCCATTGATGTACCCGAAGCCTTGATCGTAGACCTCGTAGACGAGCCCCGTCCCTACCGTCGCCAGGGTGTTGATCGTCACGTTGAAGTTGTCGATCACCTGAGTGATCTGGAAGACTCCATCCCCCTGGATGTGCAGGAAGGACATCGAGTCCGGCTCACCCAGGGTGTTTGGGATCCAGGTGTTGAACGCCGCCGTCGGGGAGTTGAAGTTGGTGCGATCTCCGATGAGGACGATGCCGTCCGCGGCCCCTCCGTTCTCCCTTCCGATCGGGTACGGGTGAGGATTCAGACGGCCATCGGAGAGGGTGTCCACCCGATCAGTACCCTGCTCGGATGTGCCGATCAGCTTCGACTCACCGTGGTTGAAGATCGTCCCGTCCCTGACGTAGAGGCGGTCGTCCAAGCCTCTGAGAGCGATGGGGATGATGTCGTCGGCGTTGAAGATCGAGTTGGCGATGTCGTCTGTGATCATGAAAGTCGCAGACGGGCCCGACCTGTCTACGATGATCCTGGCCGTCTTCCCTGCTACGTCCAGCCCGCCGACAGCTCCGGCGGGGATGGTGTGCGTCCCGACGCTCTGGACGTAGATCGTGATCTCATCGGTCCAGGAGAGGTTGTTCGTGGAGGCGTCCCACGTCCACGTCCCTCCACCTGTGATGAAGATCCCCCTGTCCTGTCGGGTGTTGACGATGGACTCGGCGTCCTTGGTCTGGCTACGGCCCAGCGTCGCCGGCTCTGTGGTGCTCGGAGAAGACATCAGGCTGTCCAGAGGCTGGTGTTGGTGCTGTAGCGGCCTTCGACGTACCCGGTCAGCCAGACACCCTCGAAGGAGTCGAACTCACCGCCGCTCCCTGGATCCTCCAGCTCCCAGATCCAGTCCCCGCTGTCGCTCAGACCGATCTCGAACTCGTGCGTGTAGTACCGGCCCGCCACCAGATTCATGGTGTGCATCCGGTAGGACGTCGCCTCCTGCCCGTAGCGCATTTCGATGTCGCCAGAGGTCGAGGCATGCAGCTTCATCAGCACACGGACGGCGGCCACACCGGAGTCTGGGATGTCGGTGCCTGGGACCGGCGTGACTGTCTCCTGGGAGCCCAGAGACAGCGTGGTCGGAGAGGAGAGCTCCGAGCCCTGGGTGTAGATGTGGACCTGGCTGCCGATCTTGGTGAACAGCGTGAACTTGCTGACCGCGTTGACGTAGACGCTGGTGAGGAACAGGTAGCTCGAGTCGCTGGGGTGCTTACCGTCGACCGGCGCCGTCAGGGAGAGCTCTCCCTCTGGTCGTCCTCCCGGAGAGGCCCCTGCCGTGATGTAGACGTAGTGCCAGGTCGAAGCCGTCAACACGTCCGACCCGTACATGTCCGTAGTGTCCACGTTGATCAGCGACGTGGTGCTGTCGGAGATGTAGGTGACCCCGCCGATCACTGCCTTGCCGTAGCCGACTCGGATCCGAGTGTTCGTCTTCGTCTTGATGACGTCGAAGCCCTCCAGGCGGGAGGTCTGCTTCAGCGTAGCCATGATGTTGGTGGCGTCCGGATCTTCGGCTCCAGTGAGGGCCGCGGCGAGGTCGCTGTCCACGTCGGAGAGGTGGGACAGCTGAGCGCTCAGACCGATATGGATCTCCCCTGGAATGGAGTCGTCCAGGTTGATGCCGGCGTTCTGGTGGAAGGAGAGAGCCCCTGTCTGAGCCCCCTGAGATCCACCATCGACCTCGATGCTCGCGACTCCTGCCGCGACAGTGGCAGTGATCACGATGGAGTTGTTGCCGTAGTCGTAGGCCAGGCTGACGCCTGATCCCGACTCGATCTTCACGTCACCATCGAGGGTTGCTCCGCCGAGGCCCTGGATGCCTACGGAGTCGACCGGGCTCGGCCCCTCCCCCTGCAGACCAACGAAGGCTTCGAGCCAGTCGTTGGTCTGCGGCCAGCTGTAGGGGATCGCATGTGTCGCGGCTGGGTGGTAGGCGGGCTCGGACACGGCCTGGCCGTCAGCCAGGAAGACGATCTTGGAGCCGGTGCTGCTACCCTCGTCCACCTCGAGGTAGCGGTCTCCGTCGTCGAGAGATCCGACCAGAGATCCTGACGGGTAGGAGCCAGACCAGTAGGCGTCGCTGCCCTTCACCTTCTGCCCGTTCATGTAGACCATGAGCGAGCCGTCGCCGACCTTGTAGTCGCGCTCTGGGTAGGTGCCGCCTTCGGTGAGGTCGTAGACCTGGGTGGCGTCTCCGTAGGCCCGGTACATGAACTCCACGCCAGAGCTCACACCACCCAGTCGGCGGCGATCTCCGTCGCTGAGTGCGGTTCCGTCCCAGAGGTAGATGCGGCCGTCGACTGCGTCGTGGTAGGCCAGAACGAAGACGTTGTCGCCCAGGCTCACTGACCCATCTGCGACAGCCGAGAGGGTACCGGAAACGTCCACCGCAGACCCGGGAGCCCTGGTGAGCGTTAGGACCAGGAACTCTCCGGCGGCCACGGTGGCGTTCCCGGCTGGAATTCGGTTGTTCCCTGCGTAGGCGGGGAACGAGAGCACGAGCTGAGCATCCCAGGTGAGGAGCTCCGCCGTCTCGTCCCAGGTGATGAACCCGCCGCCGTGCAGGAGGAACTGGAGGTTCTCCTTCTGGTTGGTGTGGACCAGGGTGAGCTCGGACTGCTGCCCGTACTGCGTGTCGGTGAAGCCGTTGGCCGTGAGGCTCTCACCTGTGAGGATCCGCCGACCGTCCCAGAGCACCAGGCCGTTCGCGTCCCGGTAGGCCAGGAGCTGGTAGTCGAGCCTGTCGGTGTTCCCCGTCACCAGGGTCACGAAGGCCAGCATGTTGGCCGAGATCCCGATGGTGGGGTTGGCGCCGTTGGTCTCCCGATCCAGGACGCAGTAGGCGATGTTCCCGGCACTGGCCAGGGTGATCGCTGTCGCCGAGGCGATCACGTTGTTGTTGGCACCTCCGAGCTCGTTGAGCATCTTGAGGGTGAGATCGGCCGTCCTGGTGAAGGAGCCCGAGACGTGATCCCAGGCCAGCGTGCCGCCGCCGGCGATGACCATGTTCCGGTCGGTCTGCAGCACGTCGAGCAGGGCGTCGATGCTGCGTGCCAGGCGCTGGGCGATCCGGTTGGTACCCGTGGCGCTGGAGAGACTCCCTGACTCGAGCTTCTCGCCGTACCCGATGAACTCGGACGCGGCCAGCATCTCGGCGTAGGTGCGAAGCTGGTCAGAGGTGCTCATTGATCAGAACCTGAGCGTCCAGCGGAGCTGGAGCGTGAAGTCGTTGTTCTTCGTGAAGGCCGTGAAGGTCTTCCGGGCGTAGGGGTGCGTGCCGTCGTTGCTCCAGAGCATGGCCTCGGAGATGGTCTGGTTGACCTCGGACTCGCTCCACTGCGCCACGAAGGTGACGTAGGGGTTGGTGCCGTCGAACTCGACCTCGGTGACCGCCTTCGCGGAGTCTGGCGTGAGGGCCGTGTCGAGCTCGCTGTCGGAGCTGGCCTCGGCCGTGGTCCCGGAGCCCAGCTCGATGTTGCCGATCTTGTAGTCGTCGCCGCTCAGGTTCCCCGTGAAGGTCGAGGGGACGATGAGCCGACGCATGATGTCGCGGCCGGAGTAGGGAGGTCCGCCCACGAAGCCTGTGACCACGTTGCGGCCAAAGACCGGACGCCAGATCCGCTTCTTCTCGCGGTGGTGCACCTCCCCGGTGTCCTTGTGGATGAGGAGGATCTCGACCCAGCCACGGGGTCGGAAGTTGTCGAGCAGGGCGTCTGCGTCCTTGCGGAACTCCCTGACCCACTCACTGATCTTCTGGAGCAGTCTTCGCATCGTCCTTCTTCCGCGGGAGGTTGGGGGAGGCGTGCTCCCGCTTGTCGTCCTTGTAGATACCCGAGTGGGGCTCTCCTCGCCGTAGCAGCCTGATCTGGAGAGTATCACCTCGAGGCTTGAGGAGGTCAGCGAGCTTCATCAGATCGGCTCCGCAACAGTGTCCGAAAGCTGGCCGCCGGCGGTGCCGTTCCAGTCGGTGAAGTTCTGGCTGCCACTGGGTAGCCCGACAGCCAGAGGAAGAACACCATCTCGCCGGATGGCCTGCGTGGTTCCAGAGTTACCTGAGTAACTGGAAGTCAGCGTGATGTTGACTCCTGAGATCGTCAAGATCTCCGCCACAGGTTCCCCGCCAGGAACCGACTGAATCCAGTCGCCCACGGCGAGCTCGCCAGTCCCGGTGGCGGAGAGGTCAGAGCTGCAGACCACGGCGCCCGAGCTGTTGGCGAAAAGCAGGGTGTCCGAGAGGACATTGGCGGCGATGTAGGCCCGCACCAAGGTCTGATCTTCAGTAGCGACCGGAGTGACCTGGATGCTGTCGTTGTCGATGATCGAGGTGACCTCGTGCCAGGTCCCGTCCCTGGCCACGATGAACTTGTCCGTGGTCGAGCTGTTGTCGTGGACCTCCCAGTCCTCCCCGGAGAGGCCCGCGAAATCGGCATCGTAGGCGAACTTGAGATTCTCGTCGTCCGTGACCTCCGTGATAGTCACGTAGCCTACGGCTCCGATCTTCAGCCGGGTCAGGTTGGTCGGGGGAGTCGCGGCGCCTCCGTTGGGGATCGAGGTGAGGAAGTTCTCCCCGGTCACGGTGAAAGTGATGGGACCAGAGCCCGGACTGTCGGTGTCGCCATCCCCAGAGCCAGAGTCCCTGAGCAGGCCGAGCTCCGTGATGTACTCGACGTTCCCGTTCCCCTCGACACCAGCCGAGAACTCCGTAAAGGTCGAGCGGCCCGTCAGATGATCCTCTCCGTAGCCAACCGAGAGATCCACCACGAACGTGAACTCCTCCTCCGGGCACTGCTCGAGGAACTGGTCGTGGAAGGCTTCTCGGTAGTCCGGGTCCAGCAGCGTGAGCTGGTAGACCCCGTCGCTGCCTCCGAAGACCGTGTTGAAGGTCAGGGCGTCGTCGGCGCCGACGTTGGACACCTCGCCCCAGATCTTGAGCTGCCCTGTCGTGAGCCAGGCGACGCCGGTATCATCATCAGTCAGAGGTGCGTCCAGCGTGACCTCCGTGGAGCTGTCCACGGACTGCACCTCGTACTCGGTGCCGTCGATGGTCATCATGTCGCCGTCTTCGACGCCTGCGAAGCCCGTCACTGTGTCGGTGAAGGTGTTGGATCCCGATGTCGCGACGCCGTCTGCCCCGGAGAGCTGCAGGGCGACGGCGACGTAGGTGTTGGTCAACGCCCCGGACCCGATCTCAGTAGTCCAGGCTGTCCCTACGCCAGCTCCGGCTCCTGAGCCGTTGGTGAGGGTGGCCGTGCCCGTCAGGTAGTACCTGACCTCGGAGTCGCTGTAGACGCCCTGGAGCTGGGCGGAGGTGTAGTCCTTGCCCGTCTCCCGCATGGCCGCGGAGGTCTCTCCCCACTCGTCCACGCCTTGATCGTACTTCCAGTCAGCCTCCTCCCCCTCGTAGATCGCGTCGTCGTAGGCCACCAGAGGAGGCTCGTCGCAGGGGATGTCGTAGAGGTTCAGGGCCAGGACGAACTTCAGCTCGTCGTCCAGGTCGACCTCGTCGGTCACGTCCTTGTGGACGACGAACAGCGCGGACTTCCAGGTGGGCTTGATCGTCTCCACGAAGGACGCGGCGCCTGAGAGGTCCTCGATGTCGAAGGCGTCGATGTTGAGGAACACCGCGAAGGTGTGGAACTTCTCCACCTCGTGCAGATCGAAGTGGATGAACCACTCCGGACGGGAGAGGTAGTCCTTGATCTGCACCCCGTCGCAGAGGGGCTGGAAGGCCTTGACCTCGTCCCCCACGACCAACGAAGTCCCCACCAGCAGCGGGTAGAGGTAGCCTGTGCCGTCGATGGTGAGCTCACCGTAGTCGCCGGAGTAGGCCTCGTTGATGGAGTCGACCTCCCCCGCCTCCTCGGCGATGGGCAGGCCCAGGAGGATCTGCACTCCGGCCTTGATGGAGCTCGGGGTCGGGCCCTGGTAGTAGGCGTAGTAGAGCCCGCGGACCTTGGAGCGGTAGGTGGCGCTGGACTCCTCGTTGCCCAGGCCCACGTGGGCGCCGAAGTTGTTGTAGAGCACGTCCTCGTCGTAGGTGCTGTACTCAGCCCACATCGCCGAGGCCGGCGGCTCCTTGAACTGGAAGGCTGATCCGACCACCTCGAAGTCCGTCCCCTCGTAGAGGTAGACCTCTGGCGTGGTGACCTGGTCCTGCAGGATGGGGGCGGACAGGAGCGTCTCCTCGACGGTCGGATCGAAGTAGATCCAGGTGTCCGTGTAGCCGGTCAGGGCCTTCCTCCGTGCCTTGGTCGGGATCGAGCCGCCGAACAGCGTGCCCCCAGACCCGTCTGAGACGTAGCGCAGATCGATGGCGGCCGTGCCGAACTGGTCCACGGTGAAGGTCGGATCTCCAGCCAGGTTGGGGAGGTCCAGAGACACGCTGGTCCTCTGGAGCTTGCCCACGATGGAGTAGGTGATCCCCGAGCTTCCTGCGGGCAGAGACGAAGAGGCCACGACCAGGGTGCCGCCGGCGACCGTCACGATCTCGTACTCGTCGGTGTCAATGATCAGCGTGTCTCCGGCGACTACGCCGTCGTCGTCGAAGTCCTGACTCGAGTCGGAGAAGCCCGCGGTGTAGATGTCCGAGGAGTCGGTCGAGTCACACTCCCCTTCGGTGCCCGTGGCCTTCTCGGCCTCGAGCTCGTGAAGGGTCAGGGTCAGGATCCCGTCCTTCGCCTCGTAGCTGGCCTCGAAGCTGTACTCGGTGTCGATCGCCATCTCCCAGGAGCCGGTGGTGCTGGTGAGCACTCCGATCTGGGAGTAGTGCCCGACGAAGGGGAAGAGCACGCCGTCCCCGTCCGCCACGGCGCCGACGACCAAGGCGTTGGCGATGGCGTTCTTGTCGGTCGAGCTGAAGTAGCCGAACTGCGCCCCGGACCAGATCGACACCTCCGAGAAGGAGGCTGTCACCGACCAGGAGAGCGAACCATCCTGGGTGGAGGATCCGTTCAGAGCTGTCGTGGACTTGTCGTGGCCGCGCCTGTTGACCCAAGAGCCGTCCAGGCGGAAGTAGGTCCCGTCCCACTCCAGTCGATTAGAGACACCGACCGTCGTCAGTCCTGGATCCTTCGTGAAGGTCTCCGTCTTGATCAGGTCGTAGAGGATCCACTTCCGCTGCTGATGGACCGGGATGTCCTTCAGGGAGTAGGACGCGCCGGCCTGCCAGGCGTCGAGCATCAGGCCGGAGGTCGTCCTGATCATGGCCTCCCAGGAGTGGGTGAAGACCTCCCGGTCGTCCATGAGGGCGCGGTAGGCGGAGGGCAGGAGCTGCCAGATGAACTCCCCGCTGACCTCGTCGGCGTAGACCGGGTCGTAGCCCTTCTGGGCATCGGAGATGGTGGACTCAACGGTTGATCCACCGAAGTCCCCGCCGAGGAAGTACGCCATCAGGCCACCTCAGATTCGTCGTCAGGTGGACCTTCCGTGTTCCGGTAGGAGACGATGCAGTTGACCACACCTCCCAAGTCGTCCTGGTCGAAGTACTGGAAGGCCTGGTGGATGCTGGTGTCGATCTCGGTCACCACGCAGTCAGCTCCATCCACGGCGGACACCATGACGTTGCCCGTCTCCGGGTCGACAGAGACGTCCACGCAGGAGGAGATGTCCCCCTCCAAGATCTCGTAGGTCGGTGTCAGGATCGAGGTGGAGCTGCCGTAGATCAGCTCACCCGCTGAGAAGCTGACGCTGGTGGCGTCGAAGACGCTCTGCAGCACGAGGAACACACCCTGGTCCGTGGCGACGTAGACGGAGCTCCCGGAGATGCGCACCTTGTTGATCTCGGCGATCTCGACATGAGTCAGCACCACCTTGGTGGACCCCGAGCCCGTGCGAGGATCGAGGGCGCCAGCCCCCGTGTACCAGTCCTCGTTGGAGACCTGGGCGACGAGCTGCTGCCCGTTGGCGAAAGCCAGGACGCCTCCAGATCCGATGAAGATGCTGGGGACGGGCCGGTGGCTCACGTGGATGGAGCCAGAGTCTGTGAGATCGACTTCGGGATCCACGGAGATCTGTTCGTCTTGTACCTCAGTGACCGTGACCTCGAAGACGGGCCCAGAGGACGGGGTCAGGATGAGGGTGTCTCCGACCCTGACCTCGTTGGCCTTCCAGACCGCGGGCCCGGAGGGCTTCCTCAAGTACGGGGTGTCGCCGTCGCCGTCGTTGTCGTCGTAGGCCTCCCAGTCCCCAAGACCGGTGACCAGGAAGTCGTCGTGCTCCTTGGCCTGCGGCGAGCTCACCAGCGAGGAGAGCAGCACGATGCCCGTCATCCCCCTGGAGTGCCCCACGGCGGTCACGACGATGCCGCCGGACGAGCTCTCCGAGACGGCTGCCCCCACCACGCCCACGTCGACGCAGAGACAGTCGCGGTAGGTCGCGTACTGGGTGTAGACCTCGGCCTCGAGCATGCCGTCTACGTTCCGGTCCTGCAGCGTCACGCTCCCGGAATGGTGCGAGACCACGGTGCCCAGGTAGAAGGAGCGGTCGTTCCTGAAGTCCCCGATCCGGATGCCGACAGAGGTGGCCACGACCAGGAAGCCGTCGATGAAGGCGGCCTGCCTGATCTCGGTGGTATCGTCCCCCAGGAAGGTCCCGAAGCTGAAGGCGGTGACGCCGTCATGCGGGACGAACCGCATCCACACGTCCAGGCTGTCCGCGTCGAGGATCACCACCTCGGAGGCCGTGGTGACGACGAAGATCCTGTCCGGGAAGCGGTCCAGCGTACCTCGGTAGAGATCCGCCTCCTCGTGCTCTCCCTCGGAAGACCAGGTGGCCTTGAAGGGGAGGTGCGTCGGGTCCGCGGCGCCGTCGGTGTACCAGAAGCCGTCTGCGGCGTAGCCGGTGAAGCTGGAGTCGGGATTGGCGAACGGGCTCTTGGAGACGTCGACGAACCTCATGTCCAAGATCTCCGCACCGATCAGGTGGGCGATCCCTTCGTTGTCCAGAGTTCCTGTCGAGATAGTGGCCATCAGAGTTCTGCACCCGGTCTGCCCAGGTGGATTAGCATACTGCACATGGACACGCAGACACACCGCCCTCGACTCAGCCAGGAGGATCTCCTCGATCTGGTGAAGGACCAGAAGGTCGTGCCGGGTCTGCTGACCCCGAAGCGCTGTGGACGCTGCGACTGCCTCATGGCCCCCGAGAGGACCCTCGAAGGCGAGTCACGCTTCATCTGCCCGAACTGCCCCGAGACGGCTACGAGTCCTCAGTAGAGGTGATCGAGTCGGTGTCCGCGAGGTAGTGGTTGATCCTCGTGGTCGAGTGCTTGTCGGTGATGTGCTCGCCGATCCACTGGCGGTTGCGGCCGCAGCTGATGACCGATCCCTGCAGCGGCATCTTCACGTACTCGGCGCCGGCGGCGTAGAGCTCATCGACCAGGTCCGAGATCTCGAAGTCGTCCTGCGGGTCCATGGCCAGCAGGAAGTCGATGACCGCCTCGTCGGCGTCGTCGGCGTCCAGGTCGGTGACCGGAGACATGATCACCACGGAGGGCATCATGTGCCGGATGAGGATGTCCTCCCCGACCGGGCGGTTGTCCTCGTGCTCCACGTAGTCCTGCAGGTCCTGGTAGCCCTCGGCGTAGTCGTAGGTGAGGCGGAGGACGTAGGAGGTCGAGGTGCTGCGGAGATCCTTGGTGTCGTTCACGTACCTGGTCAACGCCATGTACGTGTGCTCCTTGGTCGAGTAGGCGAGCTCGCTCTCCTGGGCGTGGAGGTAGTAGCCCTCGGCGAAGAAGCTGTCGGTGCTCGAGGTCACCGCCATGAAGGTGTCGATGTCCTGGTTGCCGGCTGATCCCTTGGCCGTCGCCTCCGCCTCGAGGTCGATGTAGTAGAGGCCCGTCTCCGCATCCAGGGCCATGCCCCGGCCGTCATCAGAGACCAGGTCAGCCTCCAGGCAGCCCTCCAGACCGTCAGGGCTCGACAGGATCACCGTCCCACTGTCCTCGCGGATGTCGAAGGTGGTCTTCCCGGAGCCTCCGTCGTAGACGGGCTCGCTCATGATGGTCCAGTACTCGGCGCCACCGTAGAGCCGGTTCCCTGGCTTCAGGTTCGGATCGCTGGTCAGATCCCCAGAGACCTCGCAGGAGTTGCTGTCGATGGTGTAGTTGCCGCTGGAGACCGAGACGTAGTCCACCAGGTAGGTCACCACGCCATCGGGGCTGAACCGGAAGTCGGGGCCGACGAAGAAGTTGACCGGGTCCTTGAAGTAGATCCGCACGGTGCCGGTGGCCTTGGTGCTGGCGTCACCACCCTCGAAGGCGGTCAGGGCCTTCATGGTCAGGATGTTGGCCAGAGGGATCGTGTCTCCGGTCTCCGTGAGGTCCAGGGAGTCCAGGAAGGCCACGCTCTTGACCCGCACCAGGGGGAGCTCCAGGTTGGCGTCGGCGATGTTCTCGGTGACCTTGACGTAGTCGCCGTCGCCGTCGGTGTAGGCCGTGAGGTCCGCGCTGCCGGGGATGACGAAGACCACATCGTCGTCGTCGTCGGTGACCACGCTGCCGTCGCTCTCGGCGACCAGGTTCCAGAGCGGGACCGTGAGGAGGTAGGCCTTCCCGTCGTTGTGGACTGACCGATCCACGTAGGTCACGATCTCGTAGGTCTGCTCGGACAGGGCGGGATCGATGGAGGAGGCCAGCGTCAGGGTGGTCGCGGTCCTGCTGTTGATCTCGATCACCTCCTCCCCCAGCTTGAGGAAGTCGCCTCCGGAGACGCCTCGGGAGGAGAACCGGCCGTACTCGTCCCGGAACGTCGTCGTCGGTCCAGATCCGGGGTTCGTGTAGCCGTGCGTCCCGGCCCAGACCCTGAGCCCCTGGTCGGTCACGTTCTCGATGTCCAGGGACTCCTCGGTGGGGGTCGTGGTGAACAGCCAGATGTCGGTCTTGCCACCGATGTGGACGGTCTGGCCGGACCCGACCAGGCTCGGGTCCGCGCCGACGTAGCCGCCGGGGATGCCGGAGATGTCGACGGGGCCTGTGATCACGTCCCGGAGCATGAGGCTGTCGCCCATGCCCACGATCTCGATGTCGTCGATCGAGCTGAACTCCGCCTGCAGGACGGTCCTGCAGCCACGCAGGACGGCCAGGTTCCGGATCGTGATCGACTCCTTTGCCCTGGTGATGCCCTCCAGCTTGGTCTCGTCGTCGTCGCCGGCGGTCGCGGCGGACTTGTTGGTGACCCGGACGACTCCTGCGATCCCCTGCACGGAGATGATGGACCCCTTGTCCACGTTGTAGGACTCGCCGGCGGCCTCGGCCTCCAGGGTCACGTCGAAGTAGTAGAGCGAGCCCTCCTGGTTGAAGCTCATCGACGTGCTGGTGATCGTCTGGGTCTGGGTCGGGAAGAAGTTCAGACCGCTGCCGGTCGAGAACTGGCTCAGGGCTGTCACCACCACGGTCTGCGCGGAGGTGAAGTACATGCGCGCCGTGACCGTGGCCTTCTCGCCGACCTTGAGCTCGGTGAAGAAGTTGGCCAGCAGGGAGTTGACCTCCGGACGCGTCATGGCCTCGTAGTTGTCCAGGGACGCTGCGACCTTGATCCCGGCGAGCTCGCGCTTGTAGGGCTCCATGCCCACGGTCAGAGGCCGGGCGATCAGGTCTCTGGTCCCCGAGCCCTCACCCACGTCGATGCCGTCGATGTTCTCCTCGAGGTGGGCGGCGACGAGCAGCTCGACATCTGTGGCGAGGGGGTCATCTCCGATCCGCTTCATCAGCGGGGTGATCACCTTGGTGTAGAAGGCGGACCCGCTCGACGTGTCGATGGAGCTGTCGTAGTCGGACACCAGCTCTTGGATCAGCTCGATCATGGTCGTGTCGGCCATCAGAATTCCTCAGAGCACCAGGGGCACGGAGACTGCCTGCCCTGCGTAGGTGGTCACGCTCAGGTAGGCCACAGCCTGCTGGCTCTCCGGGTTGAAGGATACCCGAGTGAACGTGAAGGACAGCAGCCTCTCAGACGGCGGGAGAGCCCTGCCAGCCTGGGCTGCGATGAACTGGGTCTCCGTCCGGGACGCCGCCTCCGTGAAGACGGCGGCGAGCTGGGCCTTGGAGCTGGGATCCAGGGTCAGGCCCAGGGCCCGGAGAACGTCTCCGCCCTCTGCCCTGTTGAACCGGTTCGAGCCCGAGTTGGAGAGCATCGACTTGACCAGCTGCTGGATCAGCTTCTGGACGCCCGTGACCTTGGTGATGTTGAAGGTCGGGGTGAAGACCAGGCGCACCCGGTTCCCAGAGGTCCACCTGGACGACACGATGGTGATCGCCATCTGACTGGTCGTGGTGTCCTCGAAGCTGTCGCCAGGGAACACCAGCAGGGTGCGGTCTGACACCGCCGAGAAGTCCGTGATGTCCAGGCCGTTGATGCTGACGGTCTTGGCGTAGCGGACGTCCCCGTCACAGACGAGGCGTACAGCTCGCGGGTCCGAGTCCAGAACCTCGGAGGCGGACAGAACCCGGATGTCGTCTGCGATGGACAGGAACTGGATGTCGAAGCTCACTCGCCCTCCACCGTCTCGAATTCATCAGGGTTCTCGATCATGTAGTCGAGGGCAGCGTCGGCCGCTTCCTTCGTCTCGATGATCCTGTCCTTCTTCGACCCGGAGACAGCGATCCACGGGAGGGTGGGATCAGTGTCGGTGATGAGATCGCTCTCCACCTCTCCGTTGAGCTCGAAGATGGCACGAGAGAGGGCCTCGTCCAAGCCCATCTCCGCAGCCTCGTAGGTTCTGGTCTCCGCTGCCAGGTACTCGGCCAGGTCGGCCAGGGCGATGCGGATCTCCACCTCTTCCGGGACCGTGGTGGACGTGTTGGTCCCGGAGTAGTCCGAGGAGGTGGACTCGTCGGGGTTCTCCCCTGCGACGTTGCTGCTGGCCGCGGAGCTCCCTGACGACGTTCCCGACAGGGCGGTGGACTGGCCCAGTGTGTTGACGGCCACCGCGGCCGACGCGGAGTAGGAGCTGTCCCCGGCCGACATCTCCGACAGGGCCTCGAGGTCTCCGGCCTTGATGGCGTCGACCGCCTTGTCCATGCTGAGCTGCTCGAACAGCGCGGTAACCGCGGAGGTCTCGCTGTTGGCCGGTACCTCGAAGGCAGTGGCCACGTCCTGGATGGCCTCGATCTGGGAGTAGAGACCGTCGCTCTCGTTGAAGATCTCGTCCAGGACGTAGGAGACGCTGTTCCGGACGATGCTGTAGGTCGTGACGGTCTGACTCGACTCGAACTCGTGGTACAGCGTGAGGGCGCTGTACGTGGGGTCTGAGTGATCCACGGTCTCCACGTAGGAGAAGACCTCCCCGTCGTCGGAGAGCGTCATGTAGACCTGATCTCCGGCCTGGATGTCCGCCTCCTTGGTCACGTGGAGGGTCGGAGTGGTGTCGTCGGCGTCGGAGTCGTCCTCCAGCGTGGCCGTCCCTCCCGGTGATGCGACGATCTCGACCTTGGCCTCGCCGCCGAAGTCGGCAATCACCTCGGCCAGATGGAGCTTCAGGTCGTCCAGGTCCTCGTCCAGGTCCAGCTGCTCGAGCAAGTAGCGGAGCAGGAGGAAGCGGCCCCAGGCCTGTGCCCCGTTGCGGGTGATGACGAAGGTCTGGTCCGTCAGCCCAGCGGAGATGCGCGGGTTGAGCTCCACCGTCCCGGCGCCGGCGTCGACCTCCTCGATCTCGTAGACCTCGGATCGGCCCCAGACCGTGAGCAGGTCCCCGGCCTCGACCAGGCTGAGGTCGATGGGTGAGCCCTCGGTGTCGTCACCTGGTGTGAAGGTGACGGTCTTCATCTCCTCGAAGTCCAGCACCTTGTAGGAGACGGGCCCCTTGGACAGCGGCATCCCCTTGTCGATGATCACAGCCTCAGCAATGCCATCGCCGTCGAGGTCGCTGACCCCCACGACCTTCGCCTTGATCATCTGACTGCCCATGACGTGCACGGTGGAGCCCTCGACCCAGTCGTCGGGGACGGAGCCGGTACCGAAGCCCCCGTCCGCGAGGAAGGCCGCGTCCCGGTCCACCAGGTAGGTCGTGTCGAGATTGGTGCCGGGGAGCACCACGAACCAGGTGAGGTCCTTCCCGACCGAGGCTGGGAGGGAGGTCCGGAGCTTGAGGACGTGCTCGTCGGCGATGTCCACGATCTGGACTCGGCGGGAGCCCGTCACCAGCTCCATCCCCGGCTTGACCGTGTCGAAGATGGCGTAGCTCAGACCCGACTGCCCGGCGTCGAGCTGTGCAGAGACCTTCACCTCGCTGGCGCTGATCACCTCGATGATGATCACGTCCTGCTGATCGGGGCCGTTGGGGTCCAGCCGGATGATGTCGCCCAGGGCAGAGCTGCCAAAGGGGCTGTTCACGGTGTCGGTGAACACGTCCGTGGTCAGGCCTCTCCAGATCTCCCAGTCCTGCCAGGGGGTCTCCAGCACGTCCACCCGGTCCTTGATGCGGATCGTGTACGCCGGCGACGTGGAATCGTAGGGATCTTCCCGCACGGCGAAGTAGACCTGGTAGGCGTTCCCGTCGTGCACCAGGTAGCAGGCGTCGCGAGAGCCGTCGTAGGTGATCGTTCCCGCGACGCTGTTGTCGTCCCCGTTGTCGTCGGTGAAGTCCAGGAAGTCGATCTTGCTCCCGTAGCTGTCGCTGAAGGCGAAGAGCCAGGTCTTGTCGTCCTGGGGCGACACGTGCCAACCCGTGTAGAAGGCCGGGTTGTCGGCGTCGTTGGGGAGCGAGTCGTCCAGCTCCAGCCAGTAGAGGCCGATCTCCGGATAGGCGTTGCGGTCGTCTGGGTTGTACTTCAGGTTGTAGTCGCCCTCGTGGGACGACATGGCTGAGGCGGTGATCACCAGCTTGTAGCCAGGGCTCTCTGCCAGGGTGTCCTTCAACAGCCCGGCGTAGACGATCACGTCCTGGCTGTTGAAGAAGTACGTGCTGTCCGGGGAGATGTGCCAGGTGATCTGGGTCGAGTGCTCCGTGAAGGGGGTGTCGACCTTGAGGTAGTTCTGACCCACCACCTCGGAGATGGTGTGCGCCTCTCCTCCTATGCCGATGGGCGTGCCCGTACCGGAGCCCTCGTGGAGGTAGAGCTTGTCGCCGGCGACGATGCCCTTGGTGAGGAACTCCCCGTCCGGATCGTAGAACAGGTCCGTGTAGTCCTCAGGGTGGAAGTAGACCTCGACCTGGGAGTCCTCGAATCCTGAGAACACTCCATCGATCTGCACGATGTTGTCGGAGATCAAGGCTGTGATCTCGTAATCGCCTTCGGCGTCCCCTCCGGTGTAGACCCTGGCCACGTCCCCGACCTGCACCAGGGCATCGAAGAAGCTCCCCGCGGTGTAGATGTAGTCCGGTCCGATCGTGCTCGTATCCGTGACGCTGGCCCCGTTGTAGACGATGCAGAAGACGTCTGTCTCGTAGCTGGCGATCGTGCTGTCCAGCATGATGCGGTCTTCGGAGATCACCGAGTCCACCTGGAACAGCTCCCGGTAGTCGCCGTCCACGGACTTGAGGTAGACGTAGTCGCCGATGGCGACGCTGTCGGTGACGAAGGTGGCCGTGCTGTCGTAGACGACGTAGTTCGAGCAGCGGGCCTTGACCTTCCAGTTCTTCCCGGAGAGAGCTGGCATGGATCGAGCGGACTCATCCACGGTGAACCAGGTCGAGACGATGCCGTCGATCCTCCAGTAGACAGCGTCGGCAGAGACGCCAGAGATCTCCAGTAGATCGCCTACTGACACGCCGAGAGCGGTGAAGTCAGCGACGTTGGTGTCGAACCAGCGGTTGCTCGCGCTCTGGCCGGAGGAGGTGAATTGATCGTGAGTGGAGGGGTAGGTCCCGGCCTCGGCGTTCGCCACGCCGCTCTTGCCCAGAGGCTTCCCTCCGAGCTGACCGTCGACCGGCTTCATCTTGAAGGGCCACTTTGTCCCGGACTTCTGCCCCGTGAGGGCATGGTCAGACGTGACCACCGAGCTCTGCCGCAGCTTCTTGCTGTTCAGGCCGTTGGTCGAGCCGTCGTCGTCCTCCAGGCGTCGATCCGTGAGGAAGATGCCGCCGCCTCCGGAGACCACCACGTTGGAGCCAGTCGCGCCGTCGCTGTACTCGGTCCAGAAGCTCTCGCCGGTGTCCTTGAAGTAGGTCCCGAGCATGTCCTCGAGGACCAAGTACCTGTCGTCCGAGGTGATGTCGTTCGGGATCTCAGGGGTGGTCGTGAGCTCCGTCGCCGTGACCGTCAGGATCCGGTAGCACTGAGCGGTGTGCACCAGGAACAGGAAGTGGTCTGGCTTCACGCCGTCCACTACGAAGGCGGCCCCGGAGTCCCGGAAGGTGTCGGTGAGGATGTCGCCGTCGCCGTCGTCTACGGCCTCTCCATGCCCACCTGCTAGAGGGTCCAGGTGGATGCGGCCGCCAGTCCCGAATCGAGCCCCAGAAGGCAGATCCACCACACTGATCGGCTCTGGTACGCCCTTGCCCTGCCGCTGGAGGTAGTCCTTCGGCGTGGAGCCCTCGATGGCCGGGACGACCATCTTGGTCCCGGTGTAGTCCGGCGCGGTCTGGATGATCTTCAGGACTGCCCGGCTGGCTGCCAGGTCGATGAGGACCTGCTCCGCCAGGGCGGCCTGCTCGCTGGAGTTCGCCCCCTCCAGGTCCTTGATGGTCTGGGCGAGCTGCTTCCGGATCGCAAGGATCAGCTCGGAGGCGACCTTGGACTTCAGGTCGACCTCGAGGAAGGCATCGACCTGGGCGAGGAGGTCGTCCTTCTTGGCAAGCACGTCCAGCCACAGCGGCTCGAGTCCGGCGTAGACTGCCTTGGCCTCGTCCCTGATCACCACCCGGTTGCGGTTGGTGACGTTGGGCATCACCTCGTCGGCGACGAAGTCCTCCAGGTCGCCCGTGAAGCCGTCCAGGTAGTTGTCGCTGAGAGTCCCCTCGGCGACGGAGCCGGAGAGCTGGGAGAGCTTCGTCCGGGCGCTGCGCAGCTTGGTGAAGTCGCTGATGAAGTAGGGGGCCTCGTCCCGGAGCGACAGCAGCAGATCGTCGCTGGCGAGCTTGGCCATTGCGTCGAGGATGCTCTGCAGGTCCTCGCCCCACGACGTGACCGCCATCGACAGCGGGTAGAAGGGCGCCTCGATGTCCATGAGCATCGACGTGCGGGCGATCTGAAGCGCCCTCTCGACGACCTTCTCCTGGTCGAGAGCCCCGGTGTCTGCATCACGGGAGACCTCGAGCGTCCTCGGGAGGAACTTCTCGACGGCCGCCTGTACCTGTTCCGCTGTGATCGCCATGAAGCCAGTCTATCGGTTCTCGACTACGCCAGCATGAGCGCTCCGTAGATGCGCCTCCTCTGTGCCGGCGACATCTGGTCCAGGTGGCCCTTTCCGGTGAGATCCTCGGACATCGACATGAACGCCCCGGAGCCGGGGAGATGGCTATCAGATTCGATCCCCTTGGACTTGGCGAGTCTGTGGATCTGAGCCGGAGAGGGTCCGGAGCCCGGTCCCCGCTTCTCCACCCCAGCTCCTACAGCCATGCCAGCTCCAGGCATCATCAAGGCCAGCGTCAGCTTGCCCTTCTTGAAGTACTCGTGCCGGCCTCCGTCTCCCTTGATGCCGGCGGCCTCACGCTGCAGACGGGACGCCCTCTCCGACCCTCTCGAAGCTGGGAAGCCGCCCTTCGGGGCGATCTTCACAGAAGAGATCGGAGATGCTCGAACCTCCTCTCCTGGGAGCTCCTTGAAGCCTTTGGAGAGGACCTGATCGATCTTCTTCGTCCGGTAGAAGTCTGCCTGCCAAGCCCCACGCTTCCTGGCCATGAGCTGGGCCTTCACCACCTTCGGGTCCTTCCTCATGTGGACGAAGACGTCGAAGCTACCGGGATCGGCTTCGGCGAGCATGTGGGTCTGCTCGTAGACTCCGGGCTTGACCTGCTTGCGTGAGAGGGTTGAGATCTGCTGCGCAGTCATGTTCGGCTTGTCGTAGTGGAAGACCCTCGTACCGGCTTGCTCCGCCAGGGCCTTGGCCGTGGTGCTCTTGCCCGTACCTCCGGTACCCGAGACTGCGATCCGAGACTTCTTCGGATCCACTCCTGCGTCCTTGAGCGCCTTCAAGATCCGGGCAGCCTCGTCCTTCGCTCCTTGAGGTAGGGGTCGAGCTGCATCCACCTTCCGAGAACCTCCCTTGCCGACTCCCTTGATCATGGCCCGGAGATTGGCCCGAGTGCCCGGAAGTCGACTGAGGCCCAGAGCCGTTCCCGCCGCGGCTCCGATGGCGACCCCTCTCCAGGGGAACTTCCGCCTCTTCCGAGAGGCTCCCAGCTTCTCGATCTCGTCCCAGAAGTAGGTCGCTGACGTGGTGGAGATGTTCATCAGGACACCGTGACCGTGATGGTGGGGAGGGTGATCGTCGGGTGCTGGAGCCTCTCGATCACGTCGCCATCAGGCTCCTGGTACTCGTTGACCTCGTCGGTGTCGACCTCGGTGATCTCGATGGTGACGGTCCCGGCCTTGAGGGCGCGGAAGGACAGGTTGGCCACCTGCACCACCACCGTCTCGTCGCTGATCTCAATCTCCAAGGCCCCCTGCACGGAGCTCCCCGCCTCCTCGCCGTTGGAAAGGGTGGTCGTGATGTCCAGGGTGAACTGCTCCTCGACCTCGGCCTCATAGTCATCGCCGTCGTCGAACTCGATCTCGGTGATGTAGGGGAAGATGAGCGCCACCAGGTCGATGGAGCTCTCCTCTGGGACCACGACGGTTCGGACCAGGTCCGATTCCCTGCCTGGGATCTCGATCCTGACCGTAGCGCCCTGGTAGAGGTCGAACTCGACGTAGCCGTCGCCGTCCGACTTGGCGGTCTGGTGCTCGTTGAGGATCAGCGTGTTCGAGCTCACCGCTGCCGGGATGTGGATGTTCCGCACCGTGAGCTTCTCGCTCACCAGAGCGTCGCCGTGCAGGTCCTTCAAGTAGCCGGACACCCGACACATGTCTGCGTCGGGTTCGCCGCTGCCGGAGATCGCTGTGCCTGTGACCGTGTACCCCATCAGGATCCTCCTCGGGCCTTGCCTGTCCAGTAGGCCTGTCCAGGCCCGCTGACGTGTCGCTTCCCGTCTGGGGTGAAGCTGTAGGACACGTTGTCCTTCCCGAGGACCTCGGACATCTGACCCTCTGCTGTCATCCTCGAGGGGACCTTCACCACGCGCTTCTCCCCGATGGGGACGTCGCGAGCCGCCTTCCCACCCCAGGGGACGTGCTTCCGGGCCTTCCTCGCCCTGTCCAGGTAGAGGTCGAAGCTGTGGGACTTCTTCTGGCTGCGCAGGCGCTCCAGGACGGCCTCGGCCTCCCTGTGGCCCTTCAGCGTCTGCTCCAGGTCGTGCGCTACCTGGAGCTGCTCTGTGGAGCGGCCAACGCCCTTGACCTGCCCCTGGGCCTCCCGCAACTGCTTGATCCTCGCCCCGGAGCCAGAGACGTTGGACTTCTGCTTCCGGATGGCGATGTCCAGGGGCTTGAAGATCCTCTGGAAGGCCTCTCGGCTGAGTCTGGCGTCCCTGGCGGTGAGATGCTTGCGTCGGATCGCGGAGGCCCCCAGACTCAGCGCAGCGGCTCCAGATCCACCCATGACGGCTGCCTTGCCCAGGCGCTTGAGGAAGTCCTGCTTCTCGCTCTTGGAGAGGTCCCTGCCGTAGATCTGACCGTTCTGGAGCCAGTAGCGGGGCTCCTTCGTCTGGAAGGTCTTGGTGGCGAGGAAGCCTCCAGCGCCGCCCCCCACGACCAGGCCGGCCAGAGCTTCCAGAGCTCTGGCCTTGGCAGGCGTCATGGCGGCAGTCTTGATCTGAGGCATCAGCTGATCGTCAGGGAGAGGCTGGAGGAGGTGAGGTACTCGCCCTCGTTGTCGGGATCATCCTTCTTTACCCGAACGGTAGCCGGTGAGTCCAGCTCCTCGGGCACGACGAAGATGAGCACCGTGCCGTCGTCGGAGACCGCCTCGGGCGTGACCTCCTCACCACCGATGGTGACGATGGGGTTGTCCCCGTTGAAGTACGAGCCCTTGATCGCCACAGAGTCGCCTTCGGAGGCGGTGCTGGGGAGGAGCTCGGAGATGACCGGCGTGACGTTCTCCCAGGCCAGCACGACCACGCTGGTGGGGTTCTCCTCGGAGAAGTCGTAGCCGCTCTTGGAGAAGCGGGCGTAGTAGCTCCCGGTGGGCAGGTCGAAGGAGACCTCGCCCGACGAGTCCGTGAGCGCCTTGCCGACCAGGCCGGAGCCGGTGCTGGTGAGGAGCCGGACCAGGACGCCCTCGATGGGGTTCTCCGAAGCATCCTCCACCGTGATCTCCAGAGTGCCCTCAGCGCCGTAGAGGGTCTGCCCGATCAGGTCCTGGGACTCGTGAGCGACCTGCAGGTGGATCTCGTGGGTGTCGTTGTCCACCAGGCGGAGGTAGGTCAGGCCAACCTCCGAGGGGGTCACGACGAGCTCGTAGTACCCGGGGAGATCCGAGTCATCGACTTCGGCCAGGGTCAGCGAGAGGTCTGTCTCTGGGTCCGAGCTCAGGGCGCCAGCAACCGCGGCGGAGATGGTGAAGTCTCCGATCACCAAGCCGGTCGTGTCCGACGAATCGATGATGGGGATGCGGAGCTGCCGTCCCTTGACGGCCTGGTAGATGTTCGGCATGGATCAACCGGCCTTGACGACGGCGAAGGCATCCTTCTTGTCGCCCACGAGGGTGAGGAGGTTGGCCGAGGGCTGCTTGGGCAGGACCCCTCCGCCGTCCTGGTAGCTGTCGAGGGCTGAACCTCCGCCTGCGCTGCTTCCGCTGATCTGATCCATCAGACATCCACTCCCAACGTGGCGAGGTAGTCGTTGGCCTCGTCTATGGCCTGCTGGGTGGTGTTCTCGCTGGCCTCCGTCGACGCGGTCTTGATGCGCTGGAGCTGCTCGACCCGTGAGTCGACCTCGGCGCACTTGGCGTCGAAGACCTCCTTGACCGCGTCCTTGACCGCCTGAGCCTGAGTCGCCACGTCGCTCATGTCAGACCTCGCTTCTTCATCTTGTCGTCGATGCTCTTGCGGAGCCGGCTCACCTTCGGGCCCGAGACGTTCATCCGCCTGGCGATATCCTTGGCCGGGAGCTTGGGCTTGCCGTTGACGCCCAGGGTGTACTCGTAGACCACGCGCTCCTGCATGGTCAGATCATGGTAGATGTAGCGCAGGATGTCCCGCTCCTCGCTCTCGAACAACGAGGGAAGCTGATCAGGCTCCGGCGTCATGGAGGCGATCCGGTCCTGGCGGAGCTCGGTCTCCATGCGACCCACCTCGGCCACGCTCCAGGTGTACTTCGGGTTGTGGGCCTGCAGCGCCTCCGACAGGGTTACAGCGTCCGGAGGATGGCCGAGCTGTTCGGTCAGATCCGCCCTGACTTCCTTGAAGGGGGTGATCTGGAGGGCACGGCCTTCGGGGATCCGCCCGAAGTTCTGGTGCTCGATGGTGAAGGACCGGAGCTTGCGCAGCTGCCAGTTCACCCAGGTGCGCACTCCGGCGCCCTTCTCGTTGTCCGGGTCGTAGGTCTGGAGACCCTTGAGGGCCAGCATCCGACCCTTGGATCGAAGCGCCTGCTCCGGGACCACGAAGTTCTTGGTCTTCGAGAACTCGCTGACCTTCCAGTCGACGTCCGGCTCGAACTCCTTCAGGAGAGGCTCGAGGTTCGCCTCCGTCGGATCTGCTTGCCAGGTCTTCCAGAGTTCGAGCTGCCTCTCCGCATCTGGATTGCGGCGAGCCATTGATCAGTACCCCGGACCGCTGCTTCCGCCACCGTAGCCCTGCTTCTTGTTCTTCTGGATGTCGTAGACGCGCTTCCCACCGACAGCGGCTCCCGTGAGGCCGAGGCCGGCGGCGGTGCCGATGGCTACACGGCGGAGGGTGGAGGATCCGCCCTTCTTGTTGGTGGTGTTGGGGAGATCCACATGGGTGGGCGACTTCCGAGCGGGCTTCCCTTCCAGGATCCGGAGGGCGGAGTCCTGGTTCCCCCGTCCGGTACGGATCGCCTTCTTGGCCGCATCCCTCTCCACCTGGATCTGGGCCGTGGCCTTGCTGCGGGCCGCCTTCGCTCTGAGCCTGGATGCGTCAGCCATTCGGTGATCATCCGTGAAGGGCATGAACTTCTTCCACCCTCCCCAGCCAGTCGCGTTCCCTACTCGTTGGTGTTGCTTGGCGGCTCTGTTCGCCTGGGAAACCAGGCGATGTGCCTGACGGCTGTAGGCGATCTTCTCCATCTCGGTCCAGAAGGCCTGGGCGATGGCGCGTCCGCGGGTGTCGAAGCTGTTCATGTTGATCTACCTGTAGACGACGGTGGTTTTGTTGCCAGCTGCCAGACCAGCGCCGCCTGCCAGCATGGTGCCGGCACCGCCCATCGCCCCCATGACGTTGGTGCGCTGATGCCTATTGAGGCCTCCCCACCACATCCCCATACGGGACTGACCCTGCTGCATGGGACCTTGGATGGGGGCTCCTCCCAACCCGAAATGGCGCTGGGCCCACGGCTGCTCTGCGGCGACTGGCGGTGCTCCTGTCGGAGCAACAGGACGACCTGCGGTTGCAGCGGGGTTGACCGGCTGAGCCGGCGCTCCCCCAACCACCGGCTGAGTAGCCGTGGGGGTCGGAGTCGGCTGAGCTGCCGTGGTGGGGGCAGCCGCGGGCTTGGCTGCGGCCTGCCTGCGAGCGAGCTCGGCTTCGATCTTCTTCTTCCGATCTGCCTTCCGCTGACTCTTGGTCATCTGAGGCTTCTTGGGAGTGGCAGCCTGCGTAGGGGCGGGAGCAGTAGGACGTGCGGCAGTAGGAGTGCCGACGACCTTGGGCTGACTCAGGGCAGCCGATGCCGGTCCACGTGATCGGTCGGCGAGCGCAACGGATGCCGGACCCTTCCGCGCTCCGGCCTGGGCTCCCCCGGGAACCTGGACCCGTGCTCCAGGTCCGGGACCGGACGGAGGCTTCGGCATCTCGATACGAGCGCGAGGGGTACTGGACAGCGGAGCGGGCTTGGCACCGGTGAGGTCGATGGTGGGCTTCCGAATCTTGCTGGGGCTCACCCCGCGGTAGGCCGACTGGAACTGAACAGAGGCGTTGTCAGCGACAGCCCGAGCTTTGTTCTGCACGGTTCGCTTGGCTCGGCCGGCCGCGGCCTGGGCACTGCGTCCGAGGTTCTGAGCACTGCGTCCGGCACCAACCACACCAGTTCCGAGGCCTTCGAGTCCAGCGGCAGCTCCACGACCTACGGCCCGGCCTCCTCGCGCCAGGTGGCCGAGTCCTCTGGCTACAGTACCTACGAAGGCGATCTTCTCGATCTCATCGTTGAAGGAGGCCACGGCGAGGTACTCGTTGGCCCCTGCGCGTGCCAACGCCTCGTCAGCAGCCCGGCGGAAGGATGCTGCGGATCCTCGGTGGTCCTGCGCGATCTTGTTCAGGGCTGAGGCGTGGGTCATGATCTCATCCTATCCGATGGGGGCGTACCCTTCTCGCGGGTAGGCCTCGATCGAAGGATCTTAGCCGCGAGGGCACCTGTAGCGAAAGGTGCAGCGTATGTCGACCCTGCCGCCAGGAGGCGAGCTGCGGCCCTCCCGAGCTGTCGGTTGCTCGCTCCCATCCGCTTCATGTACTGCAGGCCCTTGGCCGTTGCAGTCGCTTCTTCCGCCAGCAGGGGAGCTCCAAGCAGTAGGGAGACCCCTCCGATGCGCTCCGCGAACTTCGCCTTGGCTTCGATCTCCTCCTTGGTGTGGAAGGATCGATCCGAGGCGCTGTCCAGGACGATCAGGGGAATCACCACAGCAGGGATGCGTGCGATCTCCCCGGCCTTCCGGGCGGCGGGGGACGCGATGGTCTTGCGGCGGAGCTCCCCGGCAGTCGCATGCCCAAGCTCGTGGGCCAGGTCGGAGGCCCTGGAGGCGGACACGACGCCCTTGACCTTCCCTCCCTTGATCTTCTTCGCCAGGGCTCTGGCCTTGGCCTGCGCCTCCGGACTGGCCTCGCTGTGGGTGGACAGCAGCTCAGCGGCCTCTCCAGACAGGTCTGAGGGGTCGAAGCCTCGGTAGTAGGCCGAGGGCTTCTTGCCGAAGTGGATGCTGTCTCCGGACGAGCCGGCGTTGATCCTCTCCAGGCCACGATCGGCAGACATCTGATCCAAGGCATCCTGGAGGACCAGGTCCTTTTCCTTGGCCTTCATCGGACTGATGCCCAGCTCCCAGACCAGGGAAGGGGCTGCGATCACGGCTGCAGCTGCAGCCGTGTGGGCGATGGAGGTGCCCTTCATCATCGGAGGATGGGTCTGGTGCCGCACTTGCTCCCTGGGCACCGGCAGGCCTCGTGTCCTGAGCTCGTCGTTGACCGCGTAGGTCACGGCCCGTCGAGAGGGGGTCCTCTCCGGATCCGGCCGTTGCTTGAGGAAGCTCTGAAGCCCCTGGTCAGACACGCCCCGCGCCTGGGATCGGGTGCTCGCGTAGAGCTGCCCGGCAGAGGATGCGGCAGTCAGCTGAGGTTGAGGCTGGTACTCCGAGGACTTCTTGGTCATCATCCGAGCTGCCTCGGAGATGGCGACCGCGCCGATCACTCCAGCAGCGGCACGTCCGGCAGCGGCGCCACCGATCCCCCTCAAAGCCTTCCCGGCGTTGGGCCCCTTCAACGACTTCAGGGTCTTCTTGGCCCCGTCCTCGACGACCTTCTCGATGGCTCCCTTGGGGGCTCCGATCCCTGCTCCGATCAAGGCCGGCACTGCTACCCGGTCCTTCCAAGAGAGCTTCTTGCCCTTCTTCTGTGCCTTGGCGATGGATCTGGCGGTGATGGCTGCGGACCCCAGGCCGATGATGCCTCGAGTCCCTCCGATCTTCTTGGCGAGGTCCTTGATCTGAGTGGAGGTGAGCCCCCGACCTCGGTTCTTGATCCCGGCTTCGAGCCCGCCCTTGATGCCGGAGTAGGCCCCTCCCGCGGCGAGGACCTTGGCTGTCCCTTCCCTCTGACGCCCTTCCTTGAGGTCCTTGATCCCCGAGTAGAACAGAGGCGTGGTGAGGACGGACGCACCGAGGCGTCCCGAGGCCCTGCCGAAGCCGGACTTCCATGCCTTGGCCTTGACCGCAGGCTTCAGGCCCTTGGAGACCGCGACCTCGACCTTCTTGTCGACCCACCCCTTCGGGAAGTCAGCCGCAGACGTAGCGACGGCCACGGGGGCCGCAGCAAGCATCTGCGCCCCGTAGTTCCGCTTCTTCGACTTCTCCTGAGCGATCTTGCAGAGCTCGTAGGAGAAGGCCAGTCGCTCCAGGTCCATGTCCCTACCTCCTGGGAGGAGGCGAGATCAGGCCTCCGAAACGACGTTGTTCCGGTTCATCAGGGCGACGTTGTCCGCGCCGGCGGCGACGCTCTCCATGTGCGGGGAGGCCGAGTTCTCGTCGATGATGAACGAGCAGACGTGGGCCCAGGCGGTGACGCCATCGTGCACGGAGTCGGAGGCCTCCAGGGCCGCCTGGATCTCGGTGCTCGACAGGTGCGAGGTCTCGTCCTCGTAGTCCGTGCTGTCGCCGTTCACGATCAGGACGAGCAGGGCAGCGCCGTCGTCGTCTTCGTCCGCGTCACCGGCTCCATCGCTGTTGCACACGATGAGGGTGCAGTAGGCGGTCTCGTCCGTGCTGAGCGACAGGGCCGTCGCGGCCGTGCCGTCCTCGTAGATGGCTGCTCCCACGCTGCCGCTGGTGGCCAGGAGGTCGGTGTTGGTCAGAGCGGAGATCGTCTGCATCAGGCGCCCGCCCAGCATGCAGCGCAGGGCGGTCATGTCGGCGCTGAAGGTGCCCGCCGCGATCGAGGAGCCCTCGGTGACCACGCCGCCCTCGAGAACCTCGCTCCGCTCACGGAAGGCGTTCACGATCTTCTGGCGGATCAGCTTGAGCTCGTAGCCCCAGCCCTTGCGGGGGGTCCAGTTGAACAGCTTCTGGAGGGCGTTCTTGCCGGTGGCGAGGCTCATGCGGGTGCTCCTGCGGTAGGGTCTTGGCCTTCAGGGGTGATCCCTGTCCGGACCAGGTTGCCCGAGGAGCATAGCACTTTCACTTCTCCTTGCCCAGGAAGGCGTTGACCAGGCGGAGGCGCTTGGCGCTCCGGATCCGGTGGACCGGGTTGAGTCCCCGCTTCCGAGGCTTCCTGGGCTTCTCAGCTGCTGTTCTGACCATCCCTCGCTGCTGAGGTACCGGCTTCTTGGGCTTCATCCACTTGTTGACCTTGACTGCCCCGTAGGTGCCCGCGCCCAGGACACTCAACCCTCCTGCAGCTCGGAGGGCGTTCATGGGCTGGGCCTTGATGCCTTGGATGATCTGCTTGACGGCGCTCTCCTTGTCCATGTCGCTGGCCGCTGAGTTCTTGCCTCCGGTGCCCTCCTCCTCGTCCTCGTTCTCCTCCGGCGTCTTGATCCGGTTCTTCTTGGACTTGGGTGCCTTCTGAGTGATGATCTGCTTGGCCCCACACTTCCGGCAGTGGTTGTCGTCCTCCTGGCAGACGGCTCCGCACTCGAGGCAGTTCTTCCGGCCTTCTTCGCTGAGGAGATCCTCCGTCTGGATCGTCCCCTCATCGGAGTCGTCAGCGGGGAGACGGGAAGACGCGGCCTTGGACTTCCCCTTCTTCAGTCGAGACTGGAACTCCTTCTCAGCATCCCGACCCTTCTGGTACTGGACGTGAGCACCTCCCGCACCGATGGCTCCACCCAGCCCCAACTGTGCGTACCCGCCCGCCAGCTCCTTCCTGGCACCAGGTAGAACCTGCTTGGCTTGATCTTGGGAGATCCTGTTGGAGCTTGACGTCCTGAGAGGACTGCCGGCCTTCAGGGCCTTCTCGGCTTGGTCACGTGCCGCGTCGACACTGGCGTTGTCAGACATGTAGCGGAGGTTCTTCTTCTGGGCCTTGGTCAGGCTGACCCCGCCAGTGGTCTTGGCTGCACGGTTCAGAGTCTTGACAGCCTTCGTCCCTCGGTAGACAGACTCCAAGGGGTATTTCGCCCCACGAACGGCCCCCGATACAGCTCCGCGAGCCATGCCTCGGACGCCGCCACCGCTCGCCAACCCCTTCCCTGCTCCGATCAGCCCGTGAATGGCGGAAGGAACGACGACAGCCCCACCGACAACACCACCGGCAACACCTGCCATCTGCTTCTTCCGATGCGTCTTCCTGCTGAGCCCCTTCCGCTGAGCCTCCTGCCCGTAGCGGCTGGTGTAGGCCCCAAAGGGATCGATGCCGGCCGCGAAGTCCTTCGCGTACCCTGCCGTCTTGATGATCTCGTCCATCTCCTGCAGCATGGCGAGCTCGATCATCTCAGACATCACGGACCTCCTCCGAACCAGCGGTACACGCGGGAGTCCCGCTTCTTCTGCTCGTGGGTATGCCTCTGCTGTAGCACATCCCGGAGCTCCCTCGTGTTCCTCGACTTCCGATCCGCAGTCATGTAGGCGTACTGACCCACGCTGCGCTCCGCCTTCTGGAACGTGATCGTCTGCCAGAAGTTCTTGGGCACGGCCGTGACGTAGCGGTTGACGATCACGCCGCGCTTGTCCAGGGGCCGATGGCTCTGCCCGCCGGCCCTGATGCCGCGGGCCGCGGCCTGGTTCATGCGCTCGGGGTTGTAGTGCGGATCAGCCAGCGCCACCATCGTCGTGTTGCCCAGGGAGAGGCCCTCGGCCCCAGCCCCGGTGATGATGATCACCTTCTTCTTCCCGGCCTTGTAGTCCTCCACGTCCTGCTGACGCCGCTCCTCGGTCATGCCCTTCATGGACTTGCCAGCGAAGACCCCGTGCTCGATGCCTCGGGCCGTCAGTCCAGCGCTGATGACGTCGACCCCACCCTTCACCAGGTTGGTGTAGATGATCACCTTCCCGTCCGAGGTGGTCTTGAGGTGCTTCTGCACGTCGTCCATGATCCGCTTGATCTTCGGAGTCCGCTCAGCGGACTGGGCCGGGGTGAGCTTCCGGTTGACCAGGTGCATGGAGTTCGAGATCTGCTGGGCACGCTGCAGGCGGGTGAAGGCGTTCATCTCCTCCCGCTTGTTGAGCATGATCCCCAGGCTGATCTTCCGGCGCAGAGCCGGGTCCACGCCCTTCATGGCCATCTTGTAGGCCCGGAGCTGCTCCGAGCTCATGGGCACCGCCACGTCCTTGACGTGCTTGGGCGGCTTCTCGGTGGCGTTCAGATCCTCGATGTAGTGGATGGAGCCGCCGATCCGGTTGTAGAGCTGCTCCTTGTTCTTGAGCCGCTTCTCCATGACCTTGCCACCGAAGACGCCTCGCTGGGCGGTCTGCACCCTCTGAGTGTGCTGGCGGTGGAACTGCCTCTTGGTCTTGATCGGAGCCTTTCCGCCTGTGACCAGGTTGACCAGGGGGACGGCGTCGGAAGAGTCGTTCTGGGCGATCGAGGCCGTCAGGCCCATCACGTTGGGCACCCTGGTCCGTGCGTAGGCGATGGCCTTGTGGGTGGAGCTGTCCGGGTTGCCCGCCCGGTGGAACTCGTCCGCGATGAGCGTGTCGGGCTTGTAGGCGTCGATGAAGGCCTGGGGGTTCCGTCGGAAGGCTGAGTAGGACACCACGACGTACTCGGTGTCCTGGCTGACCTTCTGGTTGGCGTTGGTGAGCATCACGCTCTTGGATCCGGTGAACTTGCCGACGCTGTCGTGGAAGTTCTTGCGCAGCCCTGCCGGGGCGATGACCAGGGCTCGCTTGGCCTTGCCCTGACCCTTGAGCTTCTCGAAGGTGGCAATGGCCGAGACCGTCTTGCCGGTGCCCGTGCCATGGGCGGCGATGTGGCCAGAGGTCGGATCCTTCAGCACCTTCTTGGCGAAGTCCGCCTGGTGGGCCTTGAGCTTGACGAAGCCCTTGAGCCGGTTCTTCGTGACCCAGGTACGTCCGGCCTGTTCGTTGCCGAACTGGTCGTGTCCCTTCTGACCGGCCGGGAGCCGGCGCCAGTGGCCTCCTGACTCTGCGATCTTCTGGAACTCGACCTGGAAGGAGGCGAGGGCGACGTTCGACGCTGCCACCTTCCTGAGCTGGTCCGGAGGGACCAGCTTGAAGCGCATGTCGGACTTGCGGATCCTCGCCCGCACAGCGGGAGGCACATCGTGGAAGTTGTGCTTGATGACCCTCTTGAGGCTCGTCGGGGCGACGGCGTCCTTGTGGAACAGGTAGTGCTTCCCGACCCGGTGGGCGTGCAGCTTCCCCTTCCGCCAGGTGGGGGTGAACAACCGCTCGCCAGGCAGTGGGATCGCCATGCGAGTCTTCTTGAACCCACGCTCCTTGAGGTCCCCGATCTCCTTCGCGGACACCGCCACCTGAGGGTGCGTCCAGCCTGGGTTGACCACCTGTTCGATGGCATCCAGGATCTGCTTCTCCGCCTTACCTCCATCCACGGAGATCAGCGGAACAGAGCTGTCCTTGGCGATCTTCTCCATCCCGACGAGAGCCTCGTCAGCGCGGAGTGCCTGGAACCAGCGCTGGGTGCTCATCCTCGAAGTCCTTGGTACAGGAGGCTCTTGGCGTAGGCCAAGGTAGCAGCCTGTCGCCTCTGAAGCAGATCACGGAGTCCGTAGTTGGTCTCCTCACTCTGCTCCACCTGGAGCGTCTTGTAGGTGGCCTCCACCGTCTTCTTCCCGATCGGGACGGATTCCGGGAGGGAGCCGTCGTCGTCGTAACTCGCGATGTTCGTCTCGTAGATGGTCTCTTCGTGCTCAGGAACGTCCACGACCCTCCGCTGCACGGACCTGGTCGATGTGTAGCTGTCATCGACAGGGCTGCTCGGATCGACAGCTGCTGAGAAGAAGCCGTGATCCGTTCCGTAGTCTGCCAGGACCTTGGCCTGGATGGTGCTTTCGATCTCGTCCAGTGCTTCGCCTTCCCCGAAGCTCCGCCAAGAACTGGCCGTAGCCAAGCCCACGGTCTGAGCCATGTCGGCCTTAGGACGCTGGGTGATCGACTGCGTGAACGCCTGGAGGTTCCCTTCGTTCTGGAGGATCGTCTGGTAGAGCAGCTGGAGGTAGGCGACCGACCTCACTAGGGCCTTCGAGTCGTAGCTCGTGACCTCCTCATAGCCCCAGTAAGACTCATCGAATTCAACGTCCTTGAACTCGCCGGTGGGGATACTTTCTGTGTCCCCTGTGGCAATGTCGGTCTCAAAGAGCAAGATCTCCTCCTTCCGGGTCGCCTTGCGGGTCTTCTTGACCTTCCTCCTGGTGATGATGGGCTCGAAGGCCTGCGCCACACCTTCGGATGCCCCGCTTACCAGGTCAGCCAGATCGCCCTCGTTGACGCCGGCGATGACGTCAAACAGAGATCCGCACCCGAAGACGGTCTGGTAGACCTCCTCCCCAATCCGCTCCCAGTCATAGCGGTCGTCCAGGAACCCGTCTGTCCCGCGGCGGGTGACCTCGTAGACGGATCTCCCTTCGTTGTCGAAGTCGGCAGCCTCGTCGTGCTGGTAGCAACCCACCATCGTGAAGTGGGTCCAGCCTCCGTTCTGATCGATGGAGTGCACCACCGTCTGGACGTTGCCCATGACGTGGCGGGTGATCAGTCCGGGGATGCCGACCCTGTCCATCACCAGACCTGGGTAGCCGGGGACCAGGTTGGGGTTGAAGGGTCCGGAGACGTTGGTGGATCGAGTGCTGAACCGGTACTTCCAGAACAGGTAGTCGCAGAGCTTGGAGAGGTACTCCCTACGGCCGCCCTTCTGGACGTAGGCCCCGAGATCGGACTCCCAGGTGAAGATGGGGTTGAGGCCGACGAACTCCTCGTGAGGCATGAGGATCTCAGCCATGCGGTCGAGGTGCCCACCCTCCCGGTACATGACCTCTGCGACCTCAGAGAAGTCCGGGGCGTAGAAGCGCTCTGTGAGCCACTTGGATCGGCCCGTGAAGAACAGGCTCGTGCGGAGCATCAGACGAGTGGGCTCCGCCAAGTAGCTCCTCTGGTAGGCCAGCGAGTTGTACTGGTGCGGGAAGACGATGTTGCAGGCCGGCGGCGCCAGGAACCAGGTGTCCGGCTTGACCACCACGTAGTTCAGGCTGGCACCTTCCCAGGGTTGATCAGATACCGTCTGCTTGGCGAGTTCGGGCGCGGCCTGCTGGATGTCGAGCCCCAGGGCCGTGCCGCCGGGATCGAGCCAGGGACAAGGCATGGTGGTCATGGAGTGCATGACCGTCCCCAGCATGGTGTTGATCATCTGACGGGCGGTCACCATCCCACCACCGCCGCCGACCTGGTTCTTGATGAACTTCTGGAAGAAGTCCAGCTTCATCAGCTTGGCGGCGGTCTTGTCCTCCGGGATGCCCACGATCAGGTCCCCGATCCTCCAGCGGTTGAAGGCCTGGGCGTAGAAGACGCTGGAGGCGAAGAACATCTCACGCAGGACACGCTGGGTGCCAGTGTAGATGTTGCTGTAGCTCTCGGTGTTGCCGTCGCTGTCGGTGACCTTGACCTTGGACGCACTGAGCCAGACGAACAGGTTGGAGCTCACGCCCTTGCCGATCACATCGTAGTTCTTGATCTTGTCCGCGGTGACGCCCATGAAGGCGTTCTCGAAGAACTCGACCCCGCCGTTGCGGAAGTTCAGGTAGTGCTGGCGGATGAAGTCCAGATAGTTCATCGGGCCGACACAGCTCAGGATCCCCGCCCTCTGACCGTCCTGTTTCTGCAGACGGACTGACGCCAGCTCCCCGGCGAAGAGCATCTTCCAGCGACGTGGGTCTGCAATTCCGAAGCCTGACTCACTTCCCTCCTTGAAGGTGTAGTCGGCGTCCTCGTAGTAGAACAGGTGGATCATCGACCGAGGCAGCAGGTCGAACATGTGGTCGGTGGCGATGACCTGGATGTCGGCCTGCGCATCGGCGTTGTCGGCGAAGGTACACCGCGCCCCAACGACGGGGAGCTCGACACCGTCGATGAACAACCTGAGGTTGAGCCTTCGCGGGGTAGTCATCAGCCCACCGCAGGATGATCGTCGATCACGCAGGCACAGTTCGCTACGCCCGCAGAGAGGGAGCTGCTGATCCCTGCCGAATTGGAGTCCCTCGAGGCCAGCGGGAAGGCGTCTGGATCGCTACGCCGTTGGATCTGGGCCGTGAGCTTGTCTCCGCCTTCCGTCTGCTGGACAGCCAAGTCCGTGTCGATGAACGTGAGCGCAGCGCCCGGCTCCTTCCAGAGCTTGCCGGTCGAGCTGTCCCCGATCCAAGAGGCGGTCCTAATGCTCGTCGAGGTCGCTGGTACATCCTGAGTGCTGCCAGACTCCTCGACGAGCTCCCCCGTCGCCAGGTCGATGTAGTTGTACCCTGGGTTCTTGGCTCCTCCGTACCCAGTGCCTCCAGCGAGTGGGTACTCGGGGTGGACCTCCGAGCCTACGAGACCTGTTGCCCGTGCAGTGGTCCCGAAGCGGTTGACGTAGGAGTCGTCGCCCTCGCTGAGGTCCTTGTAGGCCGTGATCAGGAGGGAGAAGTTGAAGGGACAGACGAAGGGGTTGTCGGAGGTCTGCGTGACCGAGGTGCCCAGGATCATCCCCTGCACCAGCACGTCGTCGAAGCCCAGGTAGACCCGAGCCCTGTACTCCACGCACTTCGTCCCGCGCAGGTACTTGCCGTAGTTGCGCAACCACTCGTTCTTCCAGTTGAAGTTCCTACTGTTGAGCAGCATCCCCTGGCACTGGAGGACGATGGGCTTCTGCCCGTAGAAGAAGGCGTAGAAGGGGCCGAAGGTCTCTACGATCTGGACCTTCTCCTGCCTGGTCTGAGACACCGCCTGCAGGATGAAGTTGTGGGTCGCGGCCGAGGTGCCCTGACTTCCGTCGTGCGCCGGCGCCGAGCTGTCCAGGACAGAGACGTGCTTGAACTCAGATCCGTCCATCCTGTAGAGGGACAGGAAAGCGTGCCGGGGGTCCTTGTGCAACAGCCCCTCGAGAGGACGGCGGACGTTGACTTCCTCGAAGGGGAGGGAGTCCTTGTCCCCCTCCATGGCTTCGACGAAGGGGTCCTTCTCCAGGAGGATCACCGGCATCATCCATCCTCGGCCTTGGGGTTGACCAGGAGCGTCCGGATCTCAGGACTCACTCGAGGCGTTTCATCGGGCAGTCCACCGTACTTAGCAGACGCGAAGCCTCGCAGCAGCATCTGCGTGATCCGATCAGGCCCGACCCTGTCCACCAGGGTAGCCGTGACGACACCGTCGCGGGTGACAACGGTGGACTTTCCGAGCTCAGTGGAGGTAGCCATCACCCGCCCTCGCCTTCCAAGAAGTTCTGATCGAGGGGCTTCCAGTCGTCGCCCAGATCTCCCTTCATGTTGCTCACGAAGCGATCGACGGCTGCGACGAACCGGGTGTTGGCCTGGGCGTATGCCGTGCGAGTGTCCCCGATCTCCGTGCCGCTGGCGGAGCTGTAGGCCGTGGGGTCGAGGAGGTTCTTCTGCTTCAGGATCTCGATGACCTGGGCAGCCCGGGCAGTCTCATCCTGGATGCTGCCGATCATCTTGATCTCGTCTTCCGTGAAGTTGAGGCTCTCCCCTGCGGCCTTGGTCTTCGTCGCGTCTCCGGACAGGAGTCCCTGAAGGCCCGAACCCAGCCTCCCTCCACTCGCCCCGTAGACCGTCTCCAGGAGAGCTGCCTCTTCGTCAGACAGGTCACTGTCTGAGAGCAGATCATCCTCGATGAAGCGCTGTGTCATCTCCGAGTAGGTGCTGATCCCTGTGCCGCTTCGTCCCAGTTGATCCAGGCGCTTGTCGTACTTCCCGCCGGCGAAGCCCTTGGCCTCCCGCGCATTGGCCACAGCGCGGGACTGGCTACGTCCTCTGACCTCTGCGTCCGCGATCACCCCGAGCTCTTCCAGCATCCCGCCGGCGCTCTGTCGGAGTGACATCCTGTAGTTAACGTGGCTGTCAGCCTTCAGCGCGATCTTGTGGAGCTGATCGTAGGACTCCAAGCCCTGCATCGCCTCAGCGATCTCCTCTGGAGTTCCTCCCTTCTGCGCCTCCAGGTACTTGGCGAACGCCGCCCGGGCGTCCTTGTCGGACGACAGGGTCTTGCTGATGTCGTCCTCGTCGATGCCGTCGTAGATGCTCTGGTTGTCCAGGCCGGACAGGAGCTTGTTGAGGTTCTGCTCCCCCGTCTCCCGAACGCCAGAGACCGTTCCGAGCCTACGCAACGTCCCCTTCTTGGCGATTCCCGTCTCTACGAGCTTCTCGTCCTGACGCATCGTGGAGGTCAAGAGAGTCCGGTAGTTCTTGTCGGAGATGTACTTCTCGATGTCTCCGGAGCCGCGGAGGCCCGTCTTCGTGTCGCCGCTCAGGGTGTCGCTGGCTGTAGCCAACAGCCAGAGGTTCTGCTCCTCCTTGCTGAGGTCATCCCACCCTTCGGCTTGGTAGATGTCGTTGAGGCGGTCGTAGCCGAGGTCAGACCCGCCGACGATGGTCTCTCGAGCCCGCTGGACGATGTCACCGCCACCTCCCGTGAGCCTGCTCAGGTTGGTCCTCTGGCGGTCGGTGAGCTTGGCGGACTGGGAGATCTTCAGACCCCGATTCATGTCCTCCCTGGAGATGAATCGTCCATCTCCCAGATCGACGTGATCACCTCCCTTCTTGATCGCCTCGTTGGCGCCGATGGTGTAGGCCGAGAGCTCCGTGCGCATCCGCTCTCTGGCGCCGGGAGTGCCTCCGATCAAGGGGCCGGAGTCGCTGGTGCTGACCCCCATTAGCTGGTCAACTGGACCATACTCAAGGGCTGGGGCTACGTGCTCAAGCTGACCGTAGCGCTTCTCCCACCAGGCGGACTTGGCCAGGAGAGCTTCGCTGGCACGCTCGTAGTCCATGTCCCTGCCAGAACCCCGTCCGTAGCGCTCGGCCAAGCGCTGATCAGACTCCCCTCCTCCGCTGTAGGTCCGGGGACGCCAGAAGGTCTCAGCGACATCCCCCCAGGAACGGCTGGCTGCTCCTCCCATGTCCTCGCCCCAGCCTCTGGCGCGAGAGAACAGCCCTCGAGTGAATCCGTAGTCGCCCGAGTTCAGGTACCTGCTGACGCTTGCTCCGATCTTGTGGTAGTTCCGGTCCTGCTCCCAGGCTTCAGTCTGAGCGGCCTCGTACTCAGCAGACGCTTGCGCCTCCAAGAGCTCTGGCATCGCCATCGTCTGGGAGAGCATCATGTTGGCCTCGTTGACGCCCATGCCCATCGTGCCCAAGTGCCTGATGATCCCCTGCTTGTTGTACCCCCCATGGAGCTGCTGGGACTGGGCTGCCGCGATGGAGACCATCCCCATGCCTGCGTACTGCATGGCGTTCTCGCGGGCCTCCGCTGTGCCGGCACGGTGGAGGGTTCCCAGACCCCGATTGGAGGCGCCCGTGACCATGGACTCGAGGGACTTGTCGCCCGACAGGAAGCTGTTGACCCGTCCCATGTCCATCTCGTTGCCTTCGCCGAGCATGTTGGCGATCATCACCCGGCCGCGAGAGGAGCTGAGGAAGCGCATCTGACGTGCCGCCATCCCTGCACCGACCTGGCCGACTCCGCCGGCCTCCATGACGTCCTCCTCGCTGAGGTAGCCCTGCCGCATGGCGTAGGCGACGCCAGCAGTCTGCTGCTGGGCGAAGTCGGATCCGTGACGTCCCTTCATCCCAAGCTGCCTGGCGTACTGGGTGCCGAAGCGCCCGGCGTTGACCATGTCCCCGGTGCTGAGGCCGGACATGATCTCTCGAGCTGTCTGGCGTAGGGAGGCGGCCTTGATGTCCGAGGTCGTGTAGAAGCCCTGAGTGCGGAGCTCCCCCACCATCTTCAGCGCGTCGTCCACGCTGGTCTGCATGGTGGAGGCGACCTCCTTCACCGTGTCCATGATCTTGGTGAAGCGCTCCTTGAACTCCTTCACGTCCCGAGTGGTCTGGAACAGCTTCATGGAGTCCATCTCGCGGACCATGTCCGCCATCTGACCCACGCCCTTGCCGATGTCCCTCCCCTGATCTGCCAGGAGCTTGCCGACATTGGCTCCGTGGTGCTGGTTTCCTCCGAACTGACCGCCGATGCTGGCCATCAGACCCTTGCCCACCATCCCCTGGTGGGCTCCGTGGAAGACCTGTTCACCTGTCTGGATCATCCCCTCTGTGATCGCCAGACCTGCGGCGATGGGAGCAGCGGCCGCTGCGAGTCCCACAGCGCCTGCGCCGGCGACGCCCATGGCGGCTCGACCGAGACTGAGGCTCGCCCTACCGACCCCTGCCGCGGTCTTGGCTCCGGTGAACCCTCCCCAGGCAGTCTTCATGGCCCCGAGAGCACCTCGGCCAGCTGCCCAGGAACCGCCGCCTCCGAAGGCGAAGCCAGCTCGAGCTGCAGGAGCGACGTAGCTGAAGGGCTCCAGCGCCATCATGGTGCTGCCCAGCATGCGCGGGGCCAGGCTCTGGGCCCCGGCCATCATCGGAGCAGCGACCATCGCCGCCATCATCCCGCCGTGGACAGCCACGGGGGTGACGGTGTTCCCGAAGAAGTCTCCGGCCTGGGAGCCGGCCTGAGCCTGGGAGAGCTGTCCGTACTGGTTGACCTGGGAGAAGGTCGTCCCGTACTGGGCCCCCATCCCCGCCCCCATTGCCAGGGAGTGGGAAAGGCCTGGCGGTGAGACGTTGGGAGGTCCCTGGCCCTGCATCAGCTACCTCTGGGCCGTTCACTCCGCTGCCGTCGAGGATCGACGATGTGAAGGTGGAAGCCCCGACCGGTCTTGCCGTAGGCTGCCTCGAACACGCGACGGAGGCTGTTGGCGTGAACCCCCTTCCGTCCCAGGAGCTTGCCGACGTCCGGGTCTGCCACGGTGACTTCGAAGTGCGCCGAGTGGTCCGAGATGTTCTTCTCGATCTTCACGGCATCCCGATCGTCGATCAGGCTGAGGATGAGATCCGTCAGTAGTTGATCGAGGGGCGGGTTCACTTCGGGGACTCCAGATCAGGCAAGACTGCGAGGCGTGCACCAGCACGGAGGGATTCTACACCCTCACCGTATCTGACGCGCACTCGTTCAGCGAACATCAGCCAGTCCTCAGACTCGTAGCGTCTGGCCTCGGCGTCGTCGAAGACCTTGATGCTCTCACCGACCGCGACCTGGTGCAAGGAGCCATCCCGGTCCTTGACGGTCGAGGGCTCCACGATCTGGTAGACGCCCTGCTGGCTGGAGCCGGGCTTGTACCGCCCGCGAGCCTTCGGCTTCTTCCGGAACTTCTCGGTCTCTGCGTCGGACGCGAATTCCCACTCGACGGCCTTCATGACTCCTCCTTCAGCTTGAACCAGAGGTAGGCCCGGAGGACCTCCTTCTCGTACCCAGCCAGGGGGCCGCCGCCAGCGCGCTCAGCGAAGTAGGCACCGAAGCGCTCGATCTCGGGATCGACCACCTGCTGCAGGATCTCTTGGGCCGCCTCAGGGAACTGTGTCCCCTCCGGCGCCTCCATCGTCGTCTTCAGGAGGATCTTCTCCGCCACGTTCCACCTTCCAGTCCAGGATCTTCTTCCGCGCTGCTTCCAGCCCATCGATCTGGGCCTGCAGTACATCTCGTACCTCGTCGATGTACCCCTCGTCCACGAACTCCTCGGTGGAGTTGTAGATCGGGATCTTCGCATCCTCCTCTGTGAGCTTGTTCAGGTGCCCCACGAGCTCGGCGAACACACCCAGCAGGTGATCCTTCTCTTGGAGCTCGAGCAGGGCTTCCGACAGGTTCATCGACCGCCCTTCTTGGCGTTGACGTCGCCGCGGCGCACCGTCTTGGACCAGGGATCCCACTTGAAGTTGTCGGTCAGAAGGCGGTCGATGTCCCGGAGGCAGGGGAACAGCTTGTCCATGTCCGACCGGCCGGAGGAGACCGACCCGGAGGAGCGCTTCTGCTTGATCTTCAGGCGAGGGGCCTTCACGATGATGGTGGCGCCCCCGAACCTGTCGTAGAGGCGGAGGGCCTCGTCCATCGCCCAGGAGATCCACTTCCCCTGATCTGCGCGGAACTTGACCGGGTCCATGAACATCACCTCGGTCTGGTTGTTCAAGTCCTCCTGCAGGGCCTGGAGCTCCTCGGTGTCGACCGTCATGGGGTTGACGGCCAGGTCGATGGAGTTGTTGCGGAAGACGCAGATGGCTCCGCACTTCACGCCGTTCTTCGGTGATCTACTGAGGATGATCTCGATCTTGTAGACCGACTGCAGCCCGGTGGCTTCCGCCAGGCTGTTGTCCAGCATGTTGACCAGCTTGGCCTTGTCTCCGGGGGCTGACATCAGATCCTCTCCTCATCCACGCTGTAGTGCACGCCGCGCACCGGAAGTAGCCTTGATCCATCGAACGCTCAACCTCTCGTTGAGAGATCCTGAACGGGTGGTTGCAGTCACAGCACTGGTACTCCCGACGCAGGTGCTCCAAGCTGAAGTCTGATCCGATCTCATCGAAGAAGCTCACCGCTCCACGGTGCAGTAGCTGGCGCTACAGGTCGCGCAGACGCTGGCGACGAACCCCGCCTTGTTCCGCCTGTTGCACTTGGTCAGGTAGTTGTCCTCCTCCGGCCACTCACGCGCCCGGTAGAGCTTGTGGTACTTCCTGACCACGGCCTCGAGGTGACTCTTGAGGACGGCGGTGGTGCCTCCGCCGGCCCAGTCCTCTTCCCAGGTCTTGGAGACCTTGATCCCGTTGTTGGTCTTGCTCGGGATGATGCGGATCTTGACCATGATCCGCTTGGAGGCCCTGAGGTACCAGAGCCTCCCCCAGATCTTCAGGACGCCGCGCCCAGGCTTGAGGACTGCGATCTCGTGGGAGCCTACGCAGATGCGTCGACGGTCCGCGAACTGAGCTGCGTCAAGACGACCCATCAGCGACCTCGAAGAGAGACTGGCACCGGGTACAGATCCGGACCAGTCTACCCTCGAGGTGCACGGCCCCCAAGTGGGAGGCGTCAGCCTGGCACTCCTTGCACTGCACCCAGTGCCGGATGACGGCGACCTCGTCGCCCTCCGCATCACGGGCTGCTGAGTTCCGCGCCTTCAGATCCTCCCACCACGTCTCGAAGGGCGAGAGGGGGATCTCCATGCCGATCGACAGTGCGTCATGGTTCAGGGTGATCTGAAGGTTGCGGGCCATGATCTCAGCCTTCGTCGCTGCCGAGGGAGAAGCCGCGGTCGAGCTCGTCCTCGTCATCTTCGTTGAGGGGGGCGTCGTGGGTCGCCTGGGAGACGACGCCGGGGCTGCCGACGCGGGAGTTGCGCAGCATCTGGATGGTGATGGGGAAGAGCGGCTTGCCGTCCTCATCCGCCATGGACAGCTTCATCGCGTTGAAGACGTTGATGGCCGCCTCGGCTCCGGGCGTGGCCAGGACGATCTCGCGGAAGGCAGCCCACTGGAGGCGGTCGATGCCGTTGGGGGCGAGCTTCATCTTGCCGTCTCGACCGGCGGTGCCGTAGCGAATCCGGTAGGTCTCGCCGTCCTTCGAGGTGAACTTGGCCACGCCGAACTCGCCCTCGAGGCCGCCCTGGTTGTTCAGGGGGATCTCCAGGATGGAGCGGCGACGGGTGGGCTTCACGCCGGGGGTCATCGGAGCGTCGGGGGTGATCTCCCGAGCGAGACCGGCGTCGATCGCCGCCTGGGCGATGTCACCGCCAGAGTGGCGACGCGCCTTGCGGGTCTGACCCTTCTTCGGAGCGGCCTTGGCCTCGTGGACGGGGGTGGCCGGAGCGCCGCCACCGACTTCGGTGACGCCGGGCGTGGGCAGGTGGGAAAGGTCGGACATGGGGAGCTCCTCAGTAGCTGACGCCGTCTTGCGGCCGTGTGTTCTCGATGATCTTCTTCCGCACCTCCGCGCACGTGAAGCGGCGGTGGCCACCCTTCGTGCGGTCCACAGCCTCGAGCTTCCCGGAGGATTCCCAGTTCCGGATCGTCCGAGGGGTGACCCCGCAGAGTTCGGCAACCTGGGCTGTGGTGAGGAGTTCCGCCATTGCGACAGCACTACCCCGAAGTCGGAAGAAGGTCAAGTTCCGATTTCCGAGTATAAGCACGCGAAACCCATGAGGAGCAGGAGAGTGCCTATGGATCGACACGAAGAGGCCCTGGTTCTGTCGGGGTCTGCCCCGAACGACCTGGACGTCGTTCGTCAAATGGAGCGCATGCCGACGCGCATGTCCGAGGCTCCCGAAGGGCTCCGAGAAGATCAGACCCCTGATGAGGGTGCGGCCGCCTTCGTCCAGGACATGCTGGACTTCAAGTTCGGGGACCTGATCCAGCAGGAGCTGGGACTCCAGGTCCGGGAGCTGCCCGAGTACATGATCGCTGTGGGGCTGATCGGCGGGCTGGACTGGATTGCACTGTGCGGCTGGTGGGCCTGGACCTACACCGGCATCTACCACAGCAGCGAGACCTACAAGTGGGTCTACCGCTACACCAGCTGGGACGATGAGGCGAACAAGGAGATCATCTACGAGTTCGACCCCGACATGATCATGAAGTTCAAGGAGGATCCGGAGGAGAACGCCTTCGAGGAGCGCTTCACGGATCCGGGCCTGACCGACAAGGAGCGGAGCGAGGCCGTCCAGTTCCTGATCCACGACGTCTACAGGGCGATGGACCTGGAGCCGCCTCCCAAGCTGCTGGTGGAGCTGATCCTCTACTGCACCTTCATGTGGGTGCTCAGCGACAACGGCCGGGAGTGGCTCTGCGAGATCGACCCGGTCTGGTCCTGCGTGGACGACTTCGGGGTCGCCTTCCTCGAGCAGTGGGAGAACATGCTCCTGGACCCGCGGAACATGGAGTGCACCCAGCGCGGGCTCGGCACCTGTGCCTTCTGCAAGGAGAACCTCCACTGCGTCGTCGGCGCCACTATCAACGACGACTGGTTCATGGTCTGCAACGACTGCATGTGCGTTGCCATGGACCAGGGCCACGAGGTGGATCAGATGGACAACCGGATCGCAGAGCCTCTCTGCCCGTTCCGAGGAGGCCGGTGCCTGAACACCGAGTGCCCGCACAACCCACTCACGGAGGAGGATGTGGTCGAGGCGATGCAGGAGCACGGCACCCGCCGACTGAACCAGTGGCGAGGCAACCGCCTCGAGTCGAACGAACCTCGGAAGCTGGCCGGTAGGACCGTCGACGAGATCATCGACTTCTTCCGATGAGGGGCAACCGACCGACGCTCTTCGCGGGGCGTCGGTCGGTCGCAGCTGAACTACCCTTCGTTCGCATCCAGACTCTATGGGCGGCGATCTGGACTGTCAACTCCAGAGGTGACAAGTCTCGATCCTGTCACCTCTGGAGTTGGCGAGTCAGTTGTCGACCTCCTCCTCGGAGTTCTGCTTGGCCATCATCTCGAAGAGCTTGTCGGCGGCCACCTGCTTCGGATCGGTGATGGCCAGGGGCTTCGGCAGGGACTCAGGGTTCATGGCAGCTCGGCGGAGCTCCCCCAGGATCACGTTGAACATGTTGACCACGTCGACCGGACTCATCCACATGGCGATGACGGTCGTGCCGTCGTTCTTGCGGATCTCGAAGTGGAACTTCTTCTCCTGGGGGGATCCAGAGGAACTTGAGCTGCATGGTCTACTTCCGGTGCTTGGTGAGGTCGAGGACGACCTGGGTGGAGTCTGAGAGCGGATGCACGTACTCATCCAGGCTCCAGTCCACTCCGTTGACGATGTCGCGGACGACCTGCTCTTCGAGGCCCTTCAGGCCGAGGACGAGCCGGAGCTTCTCGATGTCCGACTTGCTGTAGAGCCCTGCGCGGCCGCGGCCGCCGGCGCCCTGGGACGGAGTCACGATCCCCCGCTCGCGGAGGTACTGGACCTGGCGGGAGGAGCAGCCCAGGAGGTCGGCCACCTGGCTCAGCTTCAGGGCCTGGGAGGAGGTCTCCTCTCCAGCGCCCGGGCGAGACTCGTCCAAGCCGCCACGACCTTCTTGGCGGAGCTCTTCAGGCTGCTGATGCTGTCCAGGATCTCGCACGTGTCGTTCTTGAAGGCCCTGCAGCTCTGGTTGCAGGGCCTCTCCTTGTCGATGAAGCAGGTCAGAGGGAGCGGAGCTTGTCCAGCCACGTCGGCTCCAGGTGCTCCTCGGGGTTCTTCTGGACCCGTGCCCGGATGACGCCGAGCTCGTGGTCAGTGAGCAGCAGGGTCTCCAGCTCCCCGTCTTCGTCCTTCACCAGGACGCGGTTGTAGACCCAGACGGCACCCATCTTGGGGTCGTTGTTCGTCGTCTTGTGGATCTTGCCGTAGGCCTTGTCGCCCGCGGTTGGTGCGGTTGTAGGGAGCTGGTTTGCCATCAGAGCCTCATCAGAGCCTGGAATTCGTCGAGCTGATGCTTCGCGTCCTCCAAGGCGTTGTGTTTGGTCCCCTCCACCATCGGGTCGATCCCCAAGGCTTCCTCGAGGTCGGACTCAGGGAAGCCGTAGTCCAGGCCCAGCTTGCCCATCGCCAGGGAGCTGATCTCGATGAACTCGTAGTGGAAGGGGTTCTCCAGTCCGCAGTGGGCGAAGGCCCTGGTGACGAAGCCCCAGTCCAGCCCGCCGCAGTAGCAGACCATCACGGCCTGGACCTCTGCCAAGGCGGAGTCCGCTGCCCTCAGCTTGAAGCCGCCCTCAGGCTTGGGCTCCGGCGTCGAGACAGCGGCCATCCGCCGTTGCTGGACCCAGGTGTGCATCTTCTGGACCTGGGCGAAGAAGATGCCGTTGATCCCTCGACGCCTCACGTGCACCGGCGCAAAGGCGTAGGAGTAGGCCCTCCAGCAGTCCTCGAGCAGCTCCTGGAGGTTCTCCCGGACCCAGTCGCTCGTCTTCGAGGTGTTCTTGACCGGGAAGACGAGCTCGAGCTCCGAACCATCTTCAGCAACCAGGCCCACCTGCATGAGCCGGCCGTGGACCGGATCCGTGTCAGTGACCTCGACGTCGACGCTGATGAAGACCTGGCTCATTGGATCTGCCTCGACGCACCCACGTCAACCCATGCCTGGGACCACCCTTCTGGACTATCGTAGACCTTCAGAACTCCCTTCATGTAGACCTGGAGATTCTCCCCTCTGAAGGCGGCGTTGAGCTTGCCCTCAAGCTCGGCCCTCGCTTCGTCCGAAGAGCGCTTCCGATCTGAGGCGAAGGTGTGGAGAGGGATGAAGGCACGCCGAGTCCTCCGCTTCCAGCCATCCAGAGTGAAGATCTCCAAGGCTCCGTCGAACTCGATCATGTACCCGATGGAGTTCACCTCCACGTTGCGAGTGCACTCCCCGATGGCCAGCTTCCTTGCGCCCTCCAACACCTTCACAGCACACCGCCTCGGAACTCGACGTGACCCAGGGCGAAGCTGAGGTCGACGCGGGACTTCTCGATCTCGTCGATGAAGACCACCTTGCTCTTCGAGGGGTGGCTGGTGACGTGCACCCGCAGGAAGGTCTCGAAGTCCTTGTAGGAGGTCTCCGTGCTCATCGGCGGACGCCACTTGGCGGTGACGGAACCGTCCTGCCAGATGACGGCCTCGAGGACGCGGCCGGTGCCGGAGACACCCGTCTCGTCCTCCACCCGCTCCAGGAAGAAGCGCACCGCCGGCTTCGAGTCGTAGTGGACCTTGGTGTCCATGAGGTGTCGTTCCACGTTGTTCCGCTCCAGGTCAGGTCTGTAGTTGTAGTTGCTCACGGTGCTCAGGCAGCCCACCACTCCACGAAGCCGTGGAGGTCCCGCTTCTTCCGGGTGTAGGAGCGGACGCCGTTGCTGACGTTGCCCTCGATGGTGGTCACGGTGCCGTCGCCGTTGTCGCAGACGACCATGCCGACGTGACCGGCCTTGGCCGTCTGGGCCGGGTCGGAGTTCGAGCCGCCGCGGGCCATCGTGAAGACGCTGGCGGGCTCGGCCAGCTCGGTCTCCTCGGCGTAGCAGCCCTTGTCGTAGCCCCAGGCCTCGTACTGGCTGGCTCCACCGAAGAACTTCTTCATGGGCGTACCGCCCCAGTTCATCTCGGCCGACCGGGTGCCGAGGCCCATTCCCAGAGCGATCCAGGAGCTGCAGGCCATCGCACACCAGGCCATGCGGCCGTACTTGGCGGTGTCGACACCCCAGTACTCGTTGTAGCCCTCGACCAGGTGCATGATCTCGTCGCCCCAGTTGGAGCCGTCGGGGACCTCGTCAGCGCCCAGGTCCCGAATGGCAGACTCGAGGACCAGGCGGCGGACGCCGCTGATGTCATCGGGGATCTTGTCGATGAGCGCCTGCTCTGCGGACTTGCGGGCGTCGTCGTCCCCGATGTCCACGGCCCGGCTGGTCGAGGCGCCCTCGAGGTAGCCCCAGGTGGTCGGGCCGACGATGCCATCGGCCTTGATGTTCCGGCTGGCCTGGAACTGTCGGACCGCGTCGTAGGTTCGAGCTCCGAAGTCGCCGTCGATGGAGACCTGGGCACCGTGGTGCCGGAGGCGCTCCTGGGCGTACTTGACGTCGACGCCCTTGCTTCCCTTCCTGATCGTAGATCGAGCCATGTCGTGTTCCTCTGAGTGGTCGCAACGAACCTACCGAGCGCTGCCGGGGCGGCGTGTCCCGGCAGCCTCTGTAGATCAGCTGCGGAGCTTGCGGAGCGCCTTCTTCAGGAGCTTGCGGCTGCCGCGCTTGCCGTGCTTCTCCTGGAGGGTCATGCCCCAGTAGACCCACTCGACCAGGCCGTAGAGCATCCGGTCGCGCTGCTCCTCGGAGAGGTCACCCCACTCGGGGATCTCGTCGAGCTTCTCGTCGATGAGATCGGCCGCCGCCTCGACGGTGACCTTGGCCTTGTCGCTGCCGCTGGCGCTCTCGTCCTTGAGGACCCGGATGACGTCTGCGATCTCGGGGATGAGGTCCAGCAGGAAGGTGAAGACAGACGCCGGGATCTGGCTGCCGGTCAGGGCAGAGAGCATCGGAGCGAGGAAGGAGAGGGTGGCAGCCAACGTGGCCTCCAGGGTGGTGAGCGAGTACCATAGTCGGAACCGATGATCGGTTCAAGGAGAGCGAGTCTATGTTCAAGCCCCTGGTCATCACCGAAGGAGGCCTCATCCGGCTGCTCCGCCGCTACGGCAAGCACATGGGCCAGTCCGACGTCATGAGCAACGCCACGGCTCAGGTCTTCCTGCAGGTCGACGAGGGAGCTCAGCGATGGGACCTCTGGCTCCGGAACAACTGCGGACGCTGTGTCCACTCTCCAGACGCCTGCCGGATGTTCCACCCGACCGAAGATCAGTGCCAGGGCGACCTGACTCCGCAGAAGCTGAGGGACGCACACCTCCTGGTGATCGAGACCGGGAGGGTGACCGAGTGCCCTCTTAGATCAGAATCTGGGTAGATCAGAATCCGACGTGCGTGTAGAGGCGCTTCCCTGATTCTCAATCCGAAACCAGAAACACTAATGGGTAGAGTTCACTGTACTAACCAAAAAACTTACCCATTATATGAAGATTAGAAGAAGGAGGAATAAAGGTAGAGGGCATCTACGCATCTACCGGATCTGTTGGATCTCCTGATCAGCTTGTCAACTCAGGAAGTGACAAAAGCTGGCATAAGGATCTGATCACCAACAGATCACATGGAGAACCCACAGAACATGAGCACTCAGCAGATCCTCCGGACCCCGGCCTCTGACCTGGTCCCAGATCCCAAGACCCCCTTCGTCGACGTGAACGGCGTCTTCGACGACGCCCTCGACTACATCGTCCCCGGAGACATCCCGGTCCAGAACCTCCTCTTCAACAGCAAGCACGGCCTGGGCAAGACCCTGCTCTGCGCCCACCTGATCAAGAAGCTGGGCGAGAAGCTGGGGCTGGCCGTGCCCCTGGTCACCTTCGACTGCTCCGAGGACACTCGGGAGTGGGACCTCATCGGCATGCCGACCGTCCTGCCCGACGGCTCCACGGCCTTCCAGCTCGGACCCTTCCCGCTCGCCATCGACCTGGCCAACGAGGTCGGCTGCGCGGCGCTGCTCCTGGAAGAGATCAGCGCCCTGCCTCCCGGAGCGCAGAAGGTCTGCAACCGGATGACCGACTGGCGGAACGGCATCTACGTGGCACCGGTCGGTCAGATGTTCCGGCTCAACTCCGGTGCGACCCTGATCGTCCTGGCCACCATGAACCCCTCGGCCTACGGCGGCGTCTACTCGCTGAACCAGGACCTCCGCTCCCGCTTCGGCGAGGAGAAGCTGGACCCGCCCACCCGAGCCCAGATGGAGAAGATCCTCAAGAAGGTCTGCCCCTGGGCCAAGCCGGCGCTCGTCAAGCAGGTCGCCCAGCTCAGTGAGGAGACCCAGGCGGAGTCGCTCGAGTACAGCCTCAGCACCCGCGACATGGTCCAGCTCCTCCAGAAGATCCAGCGCAAGAAGGGCAAGCTGGAGTCGCCCCTCCGCCAGGTCATGCACAAGTTCGAGGGCACCGAGATGAACACCGTCGCCGACCGAATCGACGGCATCTTCGCCACGCGCCTCAAGTCGAACGTGCCTGGGCGTCGGGCCTCCCATGTCTGACTCGAAGCAGAAGGTCTACGTCCCTCCGATCAAGCCGGGGAACAAGGGCCCGACTCGGAACGACCGGACCCTGAAGTGGCCGAAGATGATGGAGGACGGCAAGTTCACCGCGGCCTACCGGGCCTTCAGCGAGGACATGTCCGTCTGCTACGACCTGGTCGACATCGGGAGCTACATCGTCGGACGTCGCCTCGTCCTCGTCGCCGGCGGACCCCGCCAGGGCATCACGAAGGCGGCGACGGACGGCACCAAGATCTTCCTCCCCAAGATGCACCCGGCCCGTCGAGTGGCCACCAAGCACGAGCTCTCCCACATCTTCTTCAAGTCGAACCTGGCCCTGCGGCTGGCCTTCGTCCGAGGGATGATCAAGAAGTTCGAGGAGGACCGTGGACGGCCTCTGGCCCTTCACCTGAAGGGGCAGATGACCGACGACCTGTGCTTCTTCATCAACATCCTGGACGACTGGCGGGTCAACAGCCTGTGGGGATTGATCTACCCAGGCGACGGCCGGGACATGGACGAGCACTACGTCGACAAGATCGGCCCGGCCATGATGAAGAAGGCGCAGAAGATCTTCAAGAACGGGGACGTCGACCACCTGTTCACCTACGCCATCCTGCTCTGCCTGGACCAGCCGGCGCAGAGCTCGAAGTGGGGTGAGTTCGAGGACGACATCATCCAGACCCGCGACGACGTGCTCTGGACCAGCTTCCCCTCCTGCCTGGTGGCCTGCCGCCACCTGGTGGAGAAGATCCTCAAGAAGGTCGCCGAGGACATGGAGGAGGCCCCGCAGCCCCAGCCTGACCCGCTCAACGGCCTGCAGGCCGACCCCAAGCAGGCGGGGAAGGACCTGGGCGACGCCGACGACAGCGGCCAGGACCTCTCCCAGACCGGCCCCAACCAGTCCATCGAGGACGACATCAAGGCCAAGCAGAGGGAGAAGGCCGCGGCCGCAGCTGCCGACAAGGCGCTGCAGGAGCTGTTCAAGGGCAAGAAGCCCTCGGCCATCGAGTTCCGCTCCGACAACGCGGGCTTCGACGACAACCACCAGATCCCAGAGCGGAAGGTCACCGATCCGATCATCACCAGCCAGGTCCTCAAGCTGCTCAAGATCGACCCCAAGGACGCTGGCTCCGTCCAGGACTTCCTGGACCGGGCTGGCGACGCCGGAGCTCAGCAGGCTCAGCAGATCAAGAAGAAGCTGGACGCACGAGCTCGCGACCCGCTCATCCAGAAGAGCGACTACCTGAAGAAGGCCGTGAAGGCGGACCTCCAGATCATCAAGGTGAAGAGGGAGCGACTCCGTGCCGCTGCCCTGTCTCCGGAGGATCTGGAGGTCGCCGAGAAGTGGCGGAAGCAGGTGATCCGAGCGATGGGTGCTCTGCAGAACCGGATGGTCCACCAGGGAGGCCGCCTGTCGGTCCCGGACCTGATCCGCGCCCAGCAGAGCGGGATGCCCATCCCCTGCTTCCGGCGAGAGGTCACCGGCCGCGGGTTCGAGGTCATCATCTCGGTGGACATGAGCGGTTCGATGGCCGGGAGCCTGTTCGCTGAGGTCGAGCGGCTGGTGCTCATCCTCCGCCGAGCTCTGGACTTCCCCTTCGTCAAGATGCGGGTCCAGGGCTGGGCCAGCAAGGAGGACGGCGGCGTCACGCTCTACGACTACCCGGTCTGCACGGGGAACGAGGGCCTGGTCTCTCCCGAGAGCCGCGCCGGCGGCGTCACGCCGTTGAGCTTCGCGGTCCAGCTCGCTGGCCAGAGCCTCCGGAACTCCCGCAACGAGCGCCACGTCTTCCTGCTCAGCGACGGCTTCCCGGTCTACCGGCTCAAGAACAAGAGCCAGTACATGCAGACCGGCGCCCTGCAGGAGTGGACCCGAGACGCGGTGCAGGAGCTCCGCAAGCAGCGCATCCGGTGCTGGTGCTGGATGATCGGCCGCCACGTCCCCCGCGATGGTGCGATGGACCAGATGTTCGGCCCTCGGAACTGGCGAAAGATCAACGTCGAGCAGCTCTACCAGGACGGCTTCGACTTCCTCACCCAACAGTTCCTCGCCTACCTCCGGAGTCGTTGATGCTCGAAGACCACCCCGTGATCAAGGAGTTCCTGAAGTGGCTCTACGATCCGCAACCTCATGGCTGGCCCACCTACGCCTCCTACACCGGCCTCGAGGGGTTGGAGTTCCGTCGCAGTCTGGAGGGGGAGCATCCCCACGTCGTCGAGACCTGGAAGCCCGGCGATGAGGAGGCTTGCGGGCAGATCTGCCTCGACTGCGGTTGCTCCAACCACCAGCCCTGCGGTGAGGGCAACTGTCCCCACTGCGGGCCCTGGGCCTCCGGTCGCCAGATCGGCTGGATCCCCCAGAAGACCTGGGGGTTCCGCTGCGATGCCCAGACCCTCGAAGGTGACTGCCACTGGAGTCACCTCTCCGAAGGCGGCGATCCCCCCAACCCCTGCGGCGAGGCCAAGAAGTGCCTCAAGGGCAGGGACGACTACTACGGCTGCGCCGGGAAGGAGCTCAAGACGACATGCACCTGAACCGACTCGAATTCGACAGGAAGTTCCCTGGCCCGGTCCTGGGTCTCGATGAGGTGGGGACCGGAGCCATCGCCGGCCCGATCACCGTCTGCGGCCTGGTCCTGCCGGGCGACCCCGAGGTCGAGGAGCTGCTCTACAAGGCAGGGGCTCGGGACTCGAAGCAGCTCAGCCCCTCTCGAAGGGAGGCCATCGCCGAGCTGGTCCACGATCACTACGTCTGGCACTACATCGTCCAGGTCGAGGCCGTGGACTACAAGAAGGGCTGGATGGCCAGGCACCTGGACGACCTGTTCCGGCAGGTGTTGAACGAGGCCCTGGCTCGAGGCCCCGCGGTGAAGACCATCATCATCGACGGGGACCAGGACCGGGACCTCAGGGGCTACCACTTCCGGGCGATCCCCAAGGCCGACGACAAGTCCCTGACGGTCGCCTGCGCCTCCATCATGGCCAAGGTCCACCGGGACCGGCAGATGGCGGCCCTGGAGGGAGATCACCCCGGCTACGGCTTCGCCCAGCACAACGGCTACTGCACCAAGCAGCACAAGGAGGCTCTCCTCCGCCTGGGCACCGTCGACGGCGTGCACCGCGACAACAAGGTCACCAGACGGGTCAGCGCCTCTCGATCAGCGCTCCCGGAGGCGGAGCGGGACGGGGCTTGGACCTCGCGACTGCGCCGGAGGGAGTCTTCCGTCGCAGACGCTCGACGATTCCGTCCTGGTAGCGGAAGATTCCGTTGAGGGCAGCGATCCTCGTCACCCGCCGGACAGAGCCGTCCGGCAACTCCACCTGCTCTCCTGGGCCGAAGATCAGCGTGTAGCGTTGGTCTTCGGCCTGGAGTGTCCTGGCGATTTCATTCTCCCGTAGACTCAGCTTCTGAGCAGCCAGGGAGGCTGTGCGCGCTTCGGCCACGAGCTCGTAGATGAGCACCTGCCGTCCCTTCCGCTTGGTCCAGACGCCCTTCTTCATGTTGAGCTGCTGGATCCGGGGACTGGCCCCGATCTTGGAGCCGACCTCGACGTAGAGCACGGTCGAGGCGAAGCGTCTGAGCAGGCTGTGGATCGGGTACATGGTCTACATCGTAAGCGAGAGCAGACGCACGCGCCCCGGCCACGCCTTGCGACGCAGCCGGGGGTTGTACGATCAGGGCTGTGCGTTCAGGACCTGCTGGGCGGTCACCTGGGTCTGCAGGACGTGGAGCAGGCTCCTCATGAGGACCGGGGTGTCCTTCCGGACCCGGACCCCCTTCGGAGTCGACGCCGGCCGCTGACGCGGCTTCGCCTGGGGACGGGCACGTGCCCGGCTCACGGGCACGTTGCTCAAGTCCATGCGGAAGGTCAGAGGCTCTCGCTCGAGCTGACGACCGGCGACCTTGCGAGCCGCGTAGACGCCTTCCTCCTCCCAGCCGTAGATCTGGCCGACCAGGCGGTCGAAGGCCTTCGTGAAGCGCTCACCGTCCCGGCTGCGGGTGCTGCGCATGAGCTTCTGCGCGTGGCCGACATCGGTGAACTTGCCGTCCTTCACCAGGTACTCGGCAGCCTCCTTCGAGCTCTGGGCGCTGATCAACGCCTTGACGGTGACCAGGATGCCCCGGTACTCGGTCATGTTGAAGCGCTGTCTCCAGAAGGCGATGATCGCTCCAGCCTGCCGAGAGTCCTCCTCGATGCGCTGCTTCTCGGCCTCCTTCTCGGCCTCGTCCGCGATCCGAGCCTCCTCAGCCTCCTTCGCGGCCTGCACCTCGTCCGCGATCTGGGCCTTCAGGATCTCGTAGGCCCCGATGGCCTGACCGTACTCCTCGTCCAGCGGCCCCTTCAGCTCCTGGAAGATGTCCTGGTTCGCCTCGAGGAGCGCCGTGAGGCCGTCGTGAGCGGCAACGACACCGACGACGTCCTCCTTGTCGACGCACTTCCGCATCTCGGAGATGAGGGCACGTCCGGACTCGATGGCCTGGGCGATCCGCATCTCGTCCTGGTGCTGGTTCGAGAGCTCGAAGAGGTCCTTCGCCCCTCGGTAGAGTTCGTCCAGGACAGAGACGTTGTAGTCCACACGACAGGTCTCGGTCGTCATCACCCGGTCCAGCTCCTTCCAGACCTCGTCGAAGGCCACCTTGGCAGTACCAAAGTCGGACTCACCTTCGTAGGCCAGCACCAGGGCCTCAGAGGTCTCCTGCACCTTCTGGGTCAGCTTCTGGGTGTTCTTGGCCTGGGCGATGGCCCTCTCCCGCTCCATGATCCACAGCTCGGCGTCCAGGTGCGCCAGGATCTTCTCCGCGGTCTTGGCGCCGACCTTGTGGAGGTCGGTGAGCAGCCCGTCGACCTTGATGGCCTTCGACTTCACCTTCGCTGCGATGTTCTCCGCGTTCTTCCCCTTGAAGGGGAACTTGCCCCCGATCTCGATGCCCTGCAGTGCGGTGACGAGCTCTCCAGTGCTCATCATGTCGATCATCCGAAGATGGTCGCGGTGGTTGGTGTCCATGAACCCTCCTGTTGTGTTGGGGATCGTTCCCCTTGGGTCAGGTTCTTATGCGTGGATCAACCTCCTCATTACGCGTAGATACGTCCCGATTCTTGGATAAGAAGCCGAACCCCCAACCAAGGAGATGCACCTGGACTCAGAGCATCACACTGGCGTGTACCAATCAGAGTTCTACCTCCAATGGGCACTGGAGGATCTGGACTCCTTCGACAACATGGAACTCACCTACATGCACTCCGTCGAGCCCGTCATGCGGATCGTGGAGAAGGGTCGAGGCGGCGGCATCAAGAGGCTCATCGCACGGGAGAGATTCCGGAAGCACCAGGAGACCTCGGACTACACGATCCACGCCGACTACGAGGACTTCGACGACGTAGACCACGGCTTCGACATGCTCATGGCAGACCACCAGTGCTGGGCGATCTACTTCGACGGGCCCGGACTTGAGTGGGTACCTGAGATCGAAGACTGTATGGATGCCCTGGAGGCCATCCTCGCCCGCGAAGAGAACACTCTGGTGGTCTTGATCGACGTGCACGGTGGCAACACCTACGTGGTCCGTTCCCCATACATCGCTGAGGGTCGATTCCACCCTGACGCTGGTTACTACGCTTTCGACGAGGTCGTGTCGTTCGGAGAGCACCCAGGACACAACACCCACGAGGCCTACGCGCTCACGCCCGAAATCCTCGAAGCTGCAGCAGAAATACAGAAGACCCTGGAGGGCTACGAGAATGAACATGCAGGTTGAGGACCTCCCTCAGCGCGGAGTCTACCCAGCCACAGAGTCCGTGATCGACTGGCTCTCCCACAAGTTCGAGGCCATCGATCAGGGAGTCTTCGTCCACTTCCGAGGCCTCCGCAAGATCGTCAAGTCCGTGGACAGAGCGGAAGGTGGATCTGTGATCCATCGTCTCAAGGCCAGGTCCGCCCTGCGCGAATACAACGAGACCCACGAGACTGATGTCCGCTGGACCGACGTGAAGCACAGAACCACCAATTACGTCCCGGCCTTCGCCGGCGACTGGGTGGCCTTCACCGACAACTCCAAGTCCATCCTGGAGGACCCGGAAGACGGCTCGAACTACTACATCGAGGACGCCCTCTACGGGGCTCCGATGGACGTCCGCTGGGCGATCATCTGGGATCCGATGGAGTGCATCATCGTGGTCTACCGGTCCCCGGTCCTCAAGGACTGCCTGGACATCGACCAGGAGCAGCTCCTCTCCTGCGGCATGACCCAAGGAGACCGGCTGTCCTTCGTCCTCCCCTCGGAGATCGAGGGAGCCATCCGACAGGACGTGGACAGGATGGAGAACGACAACCAGCCCTCCGGAGTCATCTCGGAGCACGCGCTGATGAATCCCCCCGCACGCGTCGAGAACATCAGCATCACGGAGTTCCTCTCATGGGCGAAGTGGTAGATCCACGAATCGAGAAGCGGTGGGAGGGAGTCCCTCTCAACGCCAGGCCTGGAGGGTGGCAGAAGTGGGACGGCCTCCAGGTCCGTCGCTGGAAGGAGGCGGCGCAGAAGCGATACCGCAAGAAGCTTCAGTGGATGAAGAAGATCACCGAGCTGGCCAGCCGCGAGAGGAAGGGTCCGGTCTCCATCCGTGTCGCGGACGGCGGACTGCCGGTGATCGTCGAGGCCACCTACGGACCCCTCTCGGGCCGCCCGAGCTTCATCATCACGGTCCGGGAGGAGAACCCCCTGGCTGAGGGGATCAACGAGGCCGGGATGCGCATGTCCTACTTCGACGGGTGCAAGCAGCTCCCCTTCCACGCCATCCCCCACAGGCTCTCGGAGCTCCCCGCGGTCTTCACCGACCTGACCACCGAGCACAAGATCATCGGCCCGCGCCGCTTCCTCACGAAGCTGTTCGAGGTCATCGGATACTTCGGCGGCAACGCCACCGTCATCATCAAGCCCAGCAACCTCACCTTCACGGTGGATCCGGAGCAGTTCCGACGCTGGGCAGAGAAGCCGGAGGAGATGCTCTCCTTGCTGGCTGGTCAGATGAAATCTCTGGAGGATCACGGATAAGTGAGCGACACCAAGGACACGCTGGCGGGGATTCGCAAGAAGTTCTCCCGCACGGCAATCGAGCAGATCATGAAGACCAAGACCCTGGACGCCGACAAGCAGCGACGGCTCTGGGCCCGCGCCAGTGCGGGCAAGCGGTTCATCCTCACCCTCCTGGCGCCAGAGCTCTTGGAGCTGCGAGCTCGTCACGATGCTCTGGAGATGTTCGTCCTGGACTTCATCGAGCCTCGGCTGGGTGAAGAGACAGCCGAGAGCCTTCAGGAACGGCTGGAGACCTACCGCAGGAAGGCCTTGGCTGACCTGCCTGAGAACGACCAGCTCAAGCACTTCGCCGACCCGGCCATCCAGAAGGAGATCTGGAAGGGCATCGAGGATGGGATGAAGCGCAGCGTCGAGAAGAGCCAGCGCAAGAAGCTCCTCAGCAGCGCTGGCGTCGAGGAGCAGTGAAGCCAAGTTTCCTCGTACCCTTTCTGTTCGGTCAGAAGGTCGAGGTGATTCGGGAAACCAGAGTGATCTTCGCAGGCGTGGAGTTCTGGATTCCTATGGGGTCGAAGGGTCGGGTGGTGCGAACTACTGCCGGATCCTCCTCGACCTTGGTACAGCTGGAGGACGAACACCGACACCTCCAAATCCCCAACCTGAATCTCCTCCCGATCAACGTGGAGGAGCGCATCAAGACGAGGTTCAAGCGCAGATGAGCGTACAGATCACCATCCGGTTCGAGGACGGCACCCTCGAGACCGTGAGTACCGAAGCCTTCGTGCTGACCTCCTTCGAGGCCGAAGACGGCAACGAGGAAGGCCAGCTCTCCCCCAAGACCTACGAATTCCCTCCCGGCAAGGGCTGGCCGGTCTTCGAGGCCATCGCCATCCTGGGCGAGCGCCTGATGCAGGAGCAGGGTCCGGTCATGCAGTCCATCGGGATGGCCGTGCACAAGACCATGGAGGCCGGTCGCAAGATGATCGCCTCCGCCAACGAGGAGCTTCGGAAGTCGCAGGCAGACGGCTGAGGACCTTCTACGTCTGGAGCGGCTCCCTTCTGGGAGAAGCCGTACAGGCTGAGAACCACTGGAGCGCGGTCGAGACGGCCGTACACCAGCAGGTCGACCGCCATGAGCACTGCGTACTGGGTCCAGTTACCCGAGTAACTCTGCTCTCCCGAGGTGAGTCGGATGACGATGAGTGGATGGCGCCTCCCTACGAGGAGCACTTCCCTGGCCTCTTCATGGACGAAGATGGCCCCCTCGACGAGAACGATCTCGTCTTCACAGTGGCCTCCCTTGAGTAGTACTGTGAGTACCCCTCCGCCGGCCGATCGTGGCTGGCTACCCTTCGACAATCCGCAAAGCAGACCCCCGGCGCCTACGACAGGTGCTGGGGGTTCCCGCCTTGCGACTGGAGAGAAATGAACAAGGAAGAGCTGCTGGCCACGTTCGGCCAGCCCCGACGAGTCTTGGACAAGGGACACATCCGCCTGGTCGACGTGATGGGCGACGACGCTGCCATCGTGCAGGCTGCCCGAGTGTCCTACGGCGAGGGCGAGGGGCTGGAATTCGATAAGCGGAAGCTGATGAGGGACCGGGCGACCGCGTTCCACATGGGTGGAGGATCCGTTCAGAACTGTCGTGGACTTGTCGTGGCCGCGCCTGTTGACCCAAGAGCCGTCCAGGCGTTCTGGAAGGCGGTGGGGGTCCTGTGAAGCAGGCTCCCCCGACGATGGAGGAGGCGGGGCGACCGCTCCGCTCCCCCATCACCGGCCTGTTCTGCTCAGACGACGAGTATGAGAGCGACCGGGAACACGTCATGGATCAGAGACGTAGCGACATCGCGCACGTCGAGAAGACCATCAAGGGGCTCCGAGAGCCCGATGAGCACGTCGACTGCGACGGAGACGGGATCAGCTGCGATTGCTTCGTCAGCGAGATCGTCATGCTCTCCACTGGCTACGCCGAGGTCTGGCGCGACGGCGACGTCGTGCAGTCCGGCAAGGTCGTCTACAAGGAGGATCAGGATGCCTGAGCAGACAGCTCTGGAGCACGCCAAGGCTCGCTTCGAGCACCACCTGGCCGATGGGGAGACCTGGATCGGCATCTTCGAGAACAAGGCTCTGGACAGTGCAGACGCAGGCCGCCGGATCGCCCTGTTCTACGACACGGCCCAGTGGGACAAGGCTGACATCGGAGACCGCGCCCCGGACATGCCGAGTCAGGGATTCATCGGCTGGAAGTACCAGCTGGTCCACAAGGCCAAGACAGTCGACGACGCCATCGCCAACATGAACTTCAATGCCGAATCAGCCTGACTTCCGCCGCCCCTGCAGTGGGTGCGGCGAGATGACGGTCTACGTCTGGTGCCAGAAGTGTTCCAGGAAGGCCAAGTGCCCTCACGGCAAGACGCCCTCGGAGTGTTCGACCTGCGACGTGGAGTCAGATCTGGCACACGACGCGAACCGGGAGCGTGGGAGATGACCGCACAGCAGCTCGACGCAGTGAAGAGCCTGGCGAAGCGGTTCGGCTCCACCCTGGCGTTCACCGACGTGCTTCACGACCCGCAGGGCCTGCCCAAGGGCTGGGTCAGCGCCATCGTCCGCGAGCCCTACGAGATCCCCTTCGTAGGCGAGGACGGTGAGAAGCACTACCACAAGGACTCCAAGATCAAGATCACCGCCGGGGTGTCTCCGGCAGGATCTGTCCACACATGACCTGGTGGACCTACCTGCTGCTCACCAATACGGGCAGCTTCTACTGTGGGATCTCCAAGGACGTGAAGGCCCGCGTCGCGACGCACAACCGCGGCAAGGGTTCCAAGTACCTGCGCGGATCCAGGCTCCCCGCCGTGCTTCTGATCTCCTGGTGCTTCGAGGGGGAAGACGCACACGGTGACGCACTTCGCGCAGAACTGTGGATCAAGAACCAGACCAGACACTTCAAGGCGCAGCTCGCTACCATGGAAGCTCGCCTCGACTCCCCTGGCTGGGCCTTCGCAGCCCGAGAGGGCTTCAGCAACAACGTGGATCAGATCCTCAGGAGCGTGCAATGAAGATCACCCTGTCCGTGGGAGACAAAGCCATCCACGGCAGCGTTCCCTACGAGACCTGCGAATACGTGGAGATCCCCTCCGCAGACTGTCCGCTCTGCTCCAAGCTGGTGGCCTTGGTCGACTTCCACGGCAAGACCCGGGCGTTGGCTCCCAAGGAGATGCTGGCCCAGGCACACAAGGACAACCCGGACTGCATGGAGGAGGCCTACCAGGGCCCGCTCAAGGTCCGGCTCCCGAACCCCAGCCGCGGGCACAGCACCTACTCTGGCGCTGCCGAGTGCACGCGCTGCCGCCAAAAGGTGGGGAACATGACCGTGAAGATCAACACCCTCTTCGGCCTGGAGGAGGATGACCGCGTCCTCAACGGCCGATGCCGGGTCTACTGATGAAGGTGCACCGACTCGACCCCGATCGAGACACCACGCCAGCTCACTGGCTCGATGCCAGTACCCCGATCTCCAAGCTGGCGAAGCTCTGCAAGATGAGCGTGAAGCAGGTCAGGGCCTTCCTGCCAATGAAGATCCCCCTCTCGGACATCAGGACCTTCGACGAAGCAGAGATCGCCCGCCACTTTGGTTGCATCACCGAACCGGAGTGGAGGGAGTTCTGCTACAAATTCCGAGACGATGGCTTCAAGATGTCCGACCTCGGAAAGGAAGACGCAGTCCGGCACGCCCAGGACAACGATCTGCCTCCACCCTTCAGCGACCGAGCTCGGAAGTTCACCACCTCGGATGGCTACGTCCTCCACCACATCCGGGAGATCGGCTGGGTGGACAACGAGGATGAGGAGCTCCGCGACCTGGGCTTCGCCGGCGACATGAGGACCGGCCCGCTGGACCACCTCGCGGAGCCTGTCGAAGGTACCTGGGAGTGGATTGATGCCTGAGTTCCGCGACTGGTCTGACTGCACGATCCCTGATGATCTGCAGAAGACCTTCCACGACCACCTGGACGTCTGCAAGCAGTGCGAGCAGAACCCCTTCGACCTCTGTGAGGCCGGCGCCGCCATCATGCGGAACATCTCCCACCAGATGGCCAAGCGTCCGATCAGGATCATGGACGAGGTCCTCAAGGGCGAAACGTGGCCTCAGACTCTGACCGCAGAGGCCCTCCGGGGAGTCAAGTACGATCCGCTGATCTTCTCGCAGGAGTACCTCGGCGAGCCCTTCGACCCGTTCAAGGACGACTGCACCTGCGGTCACTCCAAGGTGGCGCACACCCGCGCTCACAGTGGCCATGTCGGATCTTGTATCGGCACGGTTGAGGAGCACTGCTACTGCAAGGACTACATCAAGAAGTCCAAGGAGAACAACACCCCATGATCAAGACGAAGGGATTCAGCTGCGGCTGGACCGGCTCCTCCAGCGGACACGTCGCTGGAGCCACTGGACAGAAGGGCAAGGGCCGTGCTGCGAGCTGCCGGTCCTACACCATCAAGGTGAAGCGGGAGTCAGACGGGCGTGAGCTCACCGAGACCATCGGCCCTGGCTACCACCCCAAGAAGCACTGGCAGCACGAGCAGGATCAGGCCCAGCTCCGTCTTCTCTGGCGCCTGGGCTGGAAGGGCCAGTGCTGCCCCAAGGACACCGACAAGGACGGCAACTGCCCTCGGCACAGCTCTCCGGGCACGCTGAGGCACCGTCGGTGAGCAGGAAACTGTCAGAGGCTTTGCTGGTAGATCACCTGCGAAGGAGCCTCGATCACTACATCGGTGAGCCCGAGACGGCGGAGAGCGTCCGGTCCTACCTCCAGAGGCAGATCGACCTGGTCCAGGGAACTCTTCCTGAGATCCACAGGACGAAGATCGGGAAGGTCACCAAGGGTCCAGACGGCTCCTGGTGCGTCATGGTCGCTCCGGCCTTTCCAGCCCACAGGGTCCACATCCACACAGACGTAGACATCACTTTGGAGAAGGACTGATGCCTGACGAGACGGCGGAAACGCTTCCAGAAGCGGGGCTCGAGTGTCCCAGCTGCCAGAGCGGCACCATCGAGTACGGCGCTGGAGAGGCCAGGTGCATGGGCGAGTGTGGGGCCGTCTGGGGCCTTCCGTGCGCTCGGTCCCCTGATACCGATCCAGATGGCACGCCGGCGTGGGGCTGCGACAACGACCACACCGGCTGTCTCTGGAACGACGGCCACAACACCTGCATGCACGAAGGAGACAGCAGCTCTCCTCTGGAAGACACCTTGGAGATGGTCGTCGACATCGAGCCCGTGACTCGAAAGTTCACGGGGTCCATCTTCGACGCCAAGGTCCTGGGATCCGAAGAGTGACTCAACACGTACAGGAGATCAATGCACGAAGAATATGCTGAGAAGTCCTGGGCCCGTGTTGACAAAACCGGCCCAGACGACTGCTGGCTCTGGGTAGGTAGCCGCCTCCCTAAGGGCTACGGACGCTTCTACCCTAAGTGGAAGATCAACGGTAAGCGATGTGGGTTCAATGCCCATAGAATCTCCTGGGAGATCAAGAACAACCGTCCCGTACCTGAAGGCTTGGACGTTCTCCATACCTGCGACAACCCACCTTGTGTCAACCCTGCTCATCTGTTTCCCGGGACCAAGTCCGACAACATGCAGGACATGCTCAGGAAGGGACGTGGCGGCTATACCGGATCTCCGGGAGAGGCTCACCCTTCTGCCAAGCTCGTAGAGTCTGATGTCCTCGAGATCCGCCACCGCTGGGATGCGGGCGGGATCAGGCAGAGAGATCTGGCAGCCGAGTACGGAGTTTCCAGGGGGCTGATCGGTCAGATTGTCCGACGAGAATCCTGGAGTCACCTATGACTCAGAGGTGGAGGGGTGGTCGAGATAGCTACCGACCTCTCGGGGAACCCATCGATACGTCGAAGTACGGCATAGAGGTGATCTATTCGGATAGGGTGGCTCGGGACTTCGTAGTTCAAGCCCATTATTCCGGTTCATACCCCGCGGCCCGCTTCCGGGTCGGGCTCTACCGGACCACCAAGTCCGGGGTCCCCGAGCTCGTCGGAGTGTGCGTGTTCGGAGTCCCTGCCCAGAACGCCTCGATCCCGAAGTGGTGCGGCATCCCCGCCGAGTGTGGGGTGGTCCTGAGCCGCTTCGTCCTGGTCGACGACGTACCTGCGAACGGCGAGACCTGGTTCCTGGCCAAGAGCTTCGCCGCCCTACTCCAGGGCCTGCCCCAGATGCTCTCGGTCCTGAGCTACAGCGACCCGGTGCCGAGGACAGCCTCGGACGGCCGGATCGTGATGCCTGGACACGTTGGGACGATCTACCAGGCCTTCAACGGCGTCTACCACGGCCGCTCCAAGAAGGAGACCCAGTGGTTCGGCCCAGACGGTCGGCTGTTCGATCGCCGCAGCTTCAGCAAGATCCGCAACGGCGAGGTCGGTGCGGTGGCGGCCTACGAACGTCTGATCGCCCGAGGAGCTCCGGCCAAGACGCCGAGCGAGAGCTGGGCCGCGTACATCCTCCGAGCCAAGGAGGTCTTCCGCAAGGTCCGTCACACAGGCAACCACGTCTACACGTGGGCGCTGGTCCCCCCTTTCGACGACCTCGGACGAGGGACTCGGAAGAAGGCTCGCCGCGCCCACCGGGGTGCGCTTGAGTACCTGAGTCCCGCGCCGGAGCCGCCGGCGCCCTACCCCAAGATCATCGACACCGTGGAGGCTTGATGGAGAAGTTCGGAGATCACCCTGGCATCACCGGCCAGCTCGCCAAGATCGGAAGCATGACCCCGGAGGAAGCAGCTGAGGCTGTCCGAGAGGCCTACCGCACCGATCCAGTCATCCGAGCCTGTTTGGACACGGGGGCCAACTCTGACCAGATCGTCCTCGTCCTGCTCTCGCTCTACAACGAGCTGCAGGAGAAGCACTTCGATCTCATGAAGAACGCAATGTGGCCTCAGATCATCATCCCCAAGGAGACCTGATGACCGACCGACAGCTGCTCCAGGAGACTCTGAAGTTCCCGGTCAAGCAGAGCTGCACCTTCTGGGGCGGCGGCGTGGTGGGCTGGCTCCCGGAGAAGATCCTGACCCGCTTCGGTTGGTCCTGGGTCACCTTGCGGGACGGCGCGGAGGCTGACCACAAGAAGGTTCTGATCAAGAACTTCCCGTCCGAGGTCGAGCTGCAGCTCGAGGACGCGCCTCCCTGGCTCGGCGTCTGGCTGTTCATCATCATCGACAACACCTTCCACCTGACCATCAACCACCTGGCGTTGCTCTATCTATGAAGATCAAGATCTTGCTCATGTCCGCTGAGGGCGACTACCTGGACCACACGTTCAAGGTGGCATCCCTCGAGGGTACAGAGAACGAGTGGTCCCCAGGACACATCGCTGACGAGCTCCCCAACCACTTCAAGGGGATCTGCAAGGCGGAGGCAGAGACAGCGGATCAGGGCGTCAAGCTCATCCTGCACCTGGACCCGGCGCCGGACTCGATCCGCTGTCGCATCTTCCTGCTGTGCTTCGCTTCCTTCGTGACGACCCTCTGCGACCGGATCTGGGCGTGAAGGAAGTCCGACTCCTGGACTGGGACATCATCTTGATCTCCGTGAGTGGAGGCAAGGACTCCCAGGTGATGCTGGATGAGATCTATGTCCAGGCCAGCGAGCTCGGAATCCTCGACCGCCTGGTCGCCGTGCATGCAGATCTCGGAAAAGACGTGGAGTGGCCCGGCACCAGCGAGCTCGTGGAAGAGCAGTGCGCCCACTACAACGTCCCCCTCCACATCGTCACCCGGATCGGAGGCATCGCTGCCAAGACCGGGAAGACCTACGAGAAGGGGGAAGAGTACGGCGACCTGACCGACTACGCGGAGCGTCGCGGCTCCTGGCCAGACAGTCAGAACCGCTGGTGCACCTCGGAATTCAAGCGGGCCCCTATCCAGAAGCTGATGACCCAGGTCGCTCGCGAATGGCGTGAGCGCACCGGTCTGAAGCGAGCCTGCCGGATCCTCGACTGCATGGGCTTCCGCTCAGAGGAGAGCCCCGCCCGGAGGAAGAGGGAGGTCTTCAGCCGCCGCACCAAGGTCTGTACAGGCCGGAAGGAGGTCTGGACCTGGCTCCCCATCCAAAAGTGGACCCTCGACCAGGTCTGGACTCGGATCAAGGCTACCGGCGTCCGCTACCACAAGGCCTACGACCTCGGCATGCCGCGCTTGAGCTGCGTGCTCTGCATCTTCGCACCAAAGAAGGCCCTCATCCTCGCGGGCAAGCACAACCGCGAGATCCTCGACTACTACGTGCTGGTGGAGAAGGCCACAGGCCACACCTTCCGCCAGGACGTGACCCTTGAAGAAATTCAGCGCGCCGTGATCGCCGACGAGGAAGTCGGGAAGATCGAAGACGGCGGCGACTGGAACATGTAGGAGATCAATGAATCCACCTATCGACTGGCTCGGAGAGACTCCTTGGGAGACCATCGCCGCGGCCTACGACGAACAGTGCCCTGACGGCTACCCGATGCAGCTGACCGGCGAGGACGCAGAGGTCGCCACGGAGGCCGTCAACCAGGGCATCGACTCTCGGCTGGAGGCTGTGACCTTCGTCGAGGAGCCGGGCTGGAGGAACACCCACCCGACGCTCGGCTTCCCCAAGCTGCACATGAAGCTGGACCGTCACGGTCTGCTGATCTTCTTGCGCCGCCTCTACGAGTACAACTACGGCGAGGCCGTCGACGAGGACGATGAGTCCCGTGGCGACCGCGCCTGCAACCTCCGAGGGGCGATCTTGCAGACCCTCGGGATCGAGGAGGACTGATGTCCGACTGCAGACACAACCGAGGACGCCACCTGGTAGGACACCAGATCAAGGCTGGAGATCTACTCCTCTTCTTCGAGTGCCAAGACTGCGGCACCAACGGTTGGTACCAGCTTGAGGACTCCCATATCGAGTGGGAGGAAGATGACCACGAGTGCGATGAGACCTGCGCTCGTCACATCTCGACCTGCGACGGGAACTGTGACCACCTGGACGGAGAGAACGCCTGCGTGAACCTGGCCCGCATGGGGCAGGAGAACATCAGCAACTGCCTCCTTGCCTACGAAGGCGTGGAGGTCCACCCCGATCACGGACCCTGCCAGATGTGCAACGGGTCTTGCCCAGACAAGGAGCGGCTCAATGCCCGGAACGACTGAGGACTTCAAGAAGGCCCGCCTCGGATCCACTGTGATGGAGGCTTGCGAAGTCTGCAAGCTCCCTACCGGCGACACCCTGTTCAAGAAGCGGGGGAAGCCGAACGGCCCTGAGTACGTCGGCCCCATGCACCTCGTGGTCAAGGACGCTCGCTGCGAGTTCTGCCACTTCCTGGGCATGTGGATGGCTCACGAGAAGGTCGATCCGACCGAGACCGGCCTCAAGTACGGCGCCTCCAAGATCGTGACCCGCGACCCGAAGTCGGGCGTGGACACCCTGGTGGCCTTCGTCCCCTTCAGCTCGGAGGAGGACGTGGCCAAGACCCTCGCCGACGGAACCGAGTTCTCGTTCGCCCACGGCATGCTGCTCCGGGCGGAACGCGACGGAGAGGGCATGAAGCTCATGGAGATCCTCGAACGTGGAACTTGACACCAGCCAGGAGGCCCGCTGGCTCTCCTGGGACCAGATCGACCTGGTCGACGGCTACGTGGAGGCGGAGCTGGAGGACCAGAAGGCCCACCCGGAGCTCCGCGACGAGATCAAGACCGAGGAGCAGATCCGCACGGAGACCTGGGAGGACCAGGAGTTCTTCACCATGGCTTGGGAGGGGATGCTGGAGATCCTCACCGAGTGGATGGGCGACGACACCGAGTGGCACTGCGAGGTCGAGAACTTCGGCTGGCGGAGTCTGAACGGAGAGAAGGACTTCCAGGCCGACGACGGTTCGACTCTGCTCTGCGAGACCCTCCCGGATACCAACTGCACCTTCAACATCTGGAAGGGTGAGGATCCCAAGCGGCTCCGCATCCAGAACTTCCATCACGACTCGGCGACCGGTCGGGAGTGGTACACCTTGACCGTGAGGACTGAATGACGGACGAACAGCTGGAGACTCTCCACAACCTGATCGAGGCGCTGAGTCACGCGGCCGTGGGGACCGTCACCTACCAGACCATCGTGGATCACATGGGCGAGGAGGCCATCCCGGACATCCAGGAGGCCTTGGACGACCTGGCCGAGGCGACCAGCAACCCCGACCCCGCCCTCGACATCAGCGAGCTCATCTGATGCTGATCGGACTGATCGGAGTCAAGCGGAGCGGGAAGGACACGGTCGCTGACTACCTGAAGGAGCAGTACGGCTTCTGGAAGGAGGCCTTCGCGGCCAAGCTCAAGGAGATCGCGAAGGACCTCTGGGACCTCTCCGACGAGCAGGTCAACGGGACGACCGAGCAGAAGGAGACCGTCGATCCGCGCTGGGGCAAGTCCCCTCGAGAGCTGATGCAGCAGCTGGGCACGGAAGTCGGACGGACCTGCCACGACGAGACCTGGATCTGCTACCTGATGCGCCACGTCGACGGTGCTCTGGAGATGGGCGCCAACGTGGTCATCACGGACGTGCGCTTCAAGAACGAAGCCCGTGCCGTGCTCGCCGCCGGAGGGGCTCTGGTCCGAGTCGCCCGCCCAGGATTCGACGGCGACGCCCACGCCTCCGAGCAGAAGCAGATCGCCGTCGACTTCACCCTGGCGAATGACGGAGACCTGGACCACCTGTACCGGGAGGTGGATCGCTGTCTGCAGATCCTCCGCGACATGCCTCCAGGGGAGCGCTCTTGACGCCGAACGCCAGATCCCACGTCTTCAAGGACGTCCACTTCTTCGGAGGTTCTGGGGGCGGTGGGATCGGCTTCAAGAACGGGCACGCCCGCGTCGGCCGGTCCCAGGCCCGGTTCGAGAGCATGGGCAGCATCGACGTAGACCCCATCGCCTGCAGGGACTTCGAGCAGAACGTCGGTGCGCCGGCGCACGCCGTCGACCTGTTCACCAGGGATCAGTTCCTCCGCTTCCACTCGGCCTGCAAGCGCCGCTGCCGGGTCTGCAAGGGGAAGCGCGTGCCTCCGGACGGGTGGAGGGAGCTGCAGCCCTCCGACCTCCGCCACATGTTCCGGCAGGTCTTCCCGGACGTGATCTTCTTCAGCCCGCCGTGCAAGGGCTTCAGCGCTCTGCTCAACCCGGCGACGGCGAAGGGGGTCAAGTACCAGGCGCTCAACGAGCTCGTGACCCGCGCCTTGTTCCTCGCGATGGAGGCCTGGGGCGACAACCCTCCGGCACTGATCATCATGGAGAACGTGCCGCGCATCCGGATCCGGGGCGTGCACCTTCTGGACATGGTCCGCTCCCTGCTGCACAGCTACGGCTACGCGGTCCGGGACCACGACCACAACTGTGGCGAGATCGGCGGCCTGGCCCAGAACCGGCAGCGGTTCCTCATGGTGGCCAGGCATAAGGAGAAGATCCCCCCGTTCCTGTACCAGCCGCGCAAGCAGCGGGTCCGCGGAGTCGGGGAAGCCATCGGTGAGCTGCCCATCCCCGGCTTCGGTGCCGGCGGCTCCATGCACCGTCTGCCCAACCTGGAGTGGATCACCTGGCTCCGGCTGGCCCTCATCCGGTCCGGGAAGGACTGGCGCGACCTCCACGACCTGGAGATGGACAAGGACGGCGAGTACCTGAAGAACGTCGGGATCGTGCCCATGAAGACCTGGCACAACAGCGTCCTGGGCATCAAGGACTGGGAGGAGCCCGCAGGCACCGTCACCAGTCGATCCTCGCCCACCACAGGGGCCTTCGCCGTCGCAGACCCCAGAGCCTCGACAGCCTGGGGAGGCAAGAGCAAGTACCGGATCACCCGCTTCGACGAGCCCTCGGGCACCGTCATCGCAGGGAGCTCCACCGGGAACGGTGCCTTCGCCGTCGCCGACCCCCGCATGGGGCGCATGGGCAAGTACAGCGGGAAGATGCGAGTGGCTCCCTGGGAGAAGCCCGCACGGACCGTGACGACCTCTGACCGTGTCGGCTCCGGGGCGATGTGCATCGCCGACCCCAGGACCAAGGACTACAAGAAGTTCTGCTCCCTCGGAGTCCTGCCGCTGGACAAGCCCGTAGGCACCGTCACCAGCCGAGCTGCTCACGGGTCCGGCTTCTTCTCCATCCCCGACCCGCGGCTCAACTGCGACGTCGACGACAAGAAGTCCCGACGCTTCAACAACGTCTACCGGATCGTGCGCTTCGATCAGCCGGTCCAGGCCGTCACCTCCGGCATGACCCCGAGCGCTGGAGGACAGGCCATCGCCGACCCCCGACCGCTCTGGTCGATGAAGAAGACGGCCTTCCGGTCAGGAGGCCATTACGGGATCATCCCCTGGTTGGACCCGTCCGGTACGATCTCCGCCCACGCGAAGCTGGATCGAGGCAAGTTCTGCGTCGCCGACCCTCGGGAGCTGCCCGGACCTCGGGAGAACTGCAGGCCTCTGATCATCAGCCTGGACAACACCTGGCACCGGCCACTGACGTTGCTGGAGCTCATGGTGCTGCAGGGCTACCCGATCAACGCCGTCTTCGGCGGTGCCGCAGCCGTGGTACGTGAGCACGTTGGGAACAGCGTCCCGCCACCGGCGGCTCAGGCCATCGCGAACCGGATGCTGGAGACGTTGCTCCTGGCAGCCCTCGAGGAGACCTGCTTCATCACGGACAAGGACGTGTGGGTGCAGCCTGATCCCCTACCTGTTCTGCTGGGCTTCGCAGACCCTGATGAAGTGAAAATCGGGGTAGGATCTACTCTATAAGCAGGTGAGACAGGAACCCCTGTTTCCGGTCTTGGAGGACCACATGAACATCTGGATCGACATCGGTCTGGTCGGCGTCGTCATCGCCGGCATCGCTGCCCTCATCTCCGAATGGCCCCGCATCGCGGAGGTCCTGGACGAGCTGGAGGAGCGGGAGACCGCCCGGATCAAGAAGCAGATCGAGGAGGTGCCCGGTGAGTGAGAGCAAGGCGGAGCGACTCGCCCGGTTGATCGAGCTCCCGGTGCCGCTTGCGGTGCTGGAGGTACGGCGAGCGGCGTTCGAGGCGGTCCACATGGCAGCTCACGCAGGTGAGCTGGTTGAGGTCGACGACTTCATCCAGACGGCGCTCATCCAGGGCGACGAGCACGCCCTGAAGCAGGGCTACTCCGATCGGGCGTGGGCCCTGGAGCGGGTGGCCAAGTGCGTGGCGAAGATCACCTGCTGGAACTGACGCCGAACCTACCCGGCCGGGATGAGGGCCGGGCAGTCCTCACGGACTGACTTTCCCCGTAGATCCTCGATCCCCAGGTCGAGAAGTACAAGATCTTCCTGCCCAAGTGGGCAACCAGCAAGCTCAGCATCGCCACGGCGATCTGGTTCTTCGGGACCTTCGTCGCGTCGTCCATGGAGGCTGAGGTCTTCGACGACATGCCGACCGCGTGGATCTCGAAGCTGTCCGAAGCCGCCGCCTATGGTGCGGCCGGTGCCATCGGTGCCGAGGGCTTCGACGTGGCCCTGCACGTGGTCAAGAAGCTCCTGGTCGAGGTGAACAAGCACTTCCGCGAGTACGGGCTCGAGCTCGACCAGGAGGGCAACTTCAAGCAGGTCGCCGGCCCCGTGGAGGGTCAGCTGGACCTCTCCACCCTGCAGGAGGAGCTGGCCGAGATGCGAGCCGAGATGGAGAAGATGAAGGCAGAGAACGTCGTCGAGCTCCAGACCAAGGCGGGCTGACGAGAACCGGCCCTCGGGCCGGCGGCAGGGAAACCTGCCGACTTCGCCTGTGGATCATCGCATAAGACTCTGATCGCCAAACACTCGTGTGCAGGCTGATCGCAACCACGGAGGTGCACAACATGCACTCACTCGAATTGCTCGAACAGCGCGTCCTCAATGCGCTCGACGAGAATGTCAAGACGACCGAGAAGACAGTCCGACGCCCCCGACTCATCCCCATCGTCGTAGACGGTCAGGTCTTCTGGGCATCGCCCCAGGGGCTCAAGATCCAGAACTACGTCGAGACCCTCCGCGGCAAGGTCGTGGTCGGTGTCAGCTACGAGATCCTCAAGGACGGTGGCGTGGACAAGGTCGAGATCTCCCTGGAGACTGGGAACAAGGCCGCAGCGTGAATCCCTTCAAGCAGCCCGGAGGTTGGGCTGACCGCATCAGTGCGAAGATCCGCGACGCGTGCAAGCCTTCCTGCCCTTGGGTCTACCTGGGCGCCTGCGTCGAGCTGACCGGCCCGCTCATCAACTACATCACGGACGATGAGCGGGCTCAGCGGCTGACCTTCGAGGAGTTCAAGGAAGCCGGACCTCCGCTGGAGGACGTCGCCAACGCCTTGGGCTACAGCAACGACCTCCCGCTGAGGACGGATCGGCATGTGACCTACTGGCGCAGCCAGCTCCCGCCGAACCACCCCCACTACCCTGGACGGGAGATCCTGTTCCTGGACCACTCGCGGATCGAATACATCTGGGTCAGACGTACCCCTGGAGGAGAGGACTGATGTTCGGACTGGAACACCTGGTGAATTGCCATGGCGAGTGGGCGGCCCTGTTCGCCCTGTTGGGGATGATCCCCTTCATCGGCCCGTGGATTCGCTCCAAGATCAAGCACAAGGAAGGCTGCGAGCACGAGCAGCACGACCACGACGAGGAGACGCCGTGAACGACCTCGAGGCCCGGCAGAAGATCCGGGAGATCATGATGCAGCTATGCACCGACCTGCTCACCCAGTTCGGGTCGATGCGGAGGGCCGCGCTGGCTGAGAATCCTCGACCTGAGGACGACATGTGCTCCGTGCTCCCTCCCGACCTGGGGATCATCAACCTCACGGAGGAGGGCATCCAGGTCGGGCAGCTCAAGCTCATCGGAGGAGCTCAGGACAGTCGGATGTTCGAGGCGGTGCTTCGAGAGGCTTCCCGACGCCACAAGGCCGACGCCACCTACATCGTCTGCGAGGGCTTCACGCGGCCCATGACCAGCGAGGCGGAGGTGGATCAGTACCGGAAGGAGCGGGAGGCTGGTGTCAACCTGAAGGACGCCAGCGTCGGTGGAGAGCCCATCGAGACCGTCTTCGTCCGCCTCAACGGCTTCGGGATGACCTTCATGGCTCAGTCCACCTTCAAGGACGACGGGGACATCGACCAGATCCAGTTCATCGAGGACGGGATCAAGAGGGAAGGCACCCGAACCGAGTCCCGGTTCGACAACCTCGGCGTGGATGACAAGAGCTTGCAGATCCCCGAGAAGGACCTGCCCAGCGACGGCTTCCACTGATGGCGGAGTTCCTGCGGATCTTCCGCATGGGACTCGGACGTGACTCCATCGCGGGGCTCGGCCTTCTGGAGACAGTCGGCCTGCTCTGCGGTGGAGTGCTGATCCGCCCTGAAGACATCGACATCCTGGTCTTCACCGACACCGGCGCCGAGTGGGAGAAGACCTACCAGGCCTGGCCCTTCATCAAGGCGATCTGCGACCGACTCGGCATCAGGGCCATCGTCCAGGAGAAGCCGGAGCTCGCAGCCCAGGCTGCCTGGCTCAAGGTCCTCGCCCCGGTCCGAGAGCGTCTGGCGGCCGAGGAGTCCGGCTCCAAGGCCTACTGGTCCATCCGGGCCGAGCTGCAGCAGATGGTCCCTCCCTGGCAGGTGGACGCCAGCGGCTCCATCGAGGAGAAGGCGGCCCGCGGCTACTACCACCGGCGCGTGGCCATCTTCGAGGACTACAAGTCCAAGGAGAGCCTGATCCGCTTCAGCGACGGCGGCTGCACGGAGAACCACAAGATCCTCCCGAACCGGCGGCTCCTGGATGACCTCTCGCAGGAGCGCTGGGGCTTGAACAACACCCAGTGGGGCAACCGGGTCAAGAAGGGCCTGGCCGAGCCCCACCAGGTCCTCCTGTTCATCGCCAAGGACGAGTCCGGCCGCTGCATCGACGACCTGAACGAGAAGCCCTTCTACGAGCGCAGCGTCTACCCGCTGGTGGAGATGGGGATCGCCAAGGCCGACGAGCAGGCAATCCTGGACCGGATGGGGCTGGGCTGGGTGCAGAAGTCCGGCTGCGTCGGCTGCAAGTACCAAGGCGTGGAGCACTTCTGGGCGCTGTCCCAGGAGGAGCCTGTCGAGTTCGACCGCATCGAGGACTACGAGGACACCGCCGCCGACAAGAACCCCAAGATGGTCATCTTCCCCAAGATGAAGGGGAGGCCTCGCATCCGTGAGGCTATTCGGAGGTGGCGCGAGGGCAGCCCCCTGGCCACCGTGAAGGGTGTCCTGGCCCGAGACTACAAGCGAAACGATCGACGGGGCCGACCAGCCCCGAGGAGCAAAGATGGCTGATGACAGCTGGCCCGACCGTCCGCCCCCTGGACCCTTCTACAGCAAGCACACCTTCAGGGGCTTGATCATCGGAGAGGAGGTGACGCTTCTCGCCTGCCCGCCGGGACCCATCCTCTACGAGGGTGTGATCTGCTGGCGGGTCAACGCTCGCTCCGAGCACGGGGTCGCCGCCTACAAGCCGGGCGGGGCCTTCATCGTCAAGAAGACGGTCGAGGAGCAGGAGAAGACCCTGGTGCGCCCGGTGCAGCTGTGCTCCGGCAAGCCACCTCGAGGCGACGCTCCCCTCCACAAGCTCCTCTCGGAGATCGTGGACTTGACCACCGCACACACGGCCGATCCTGTCGGGATGGCCAAGATCTTCGGGCTGGCCTGTGACGCCATCGCCCTCATCCAGAACACCAAGGAGCAGCCTTGAACGAACGCATGATCCTGGAGCGCGCCTGCGAAGTGGGCCTCCGCATCACCTTCCACGTCCAGGCCCGGTCGCTGCGCGACGCCGGCGGCCTCGGCTTCCCCGCCTTCACCCTGACTGAGTACTGTGGCACCATCGACGGCTTCATGCCGATCGAGATCCCGAAGGACCAGGCCAAGGAGCTCAAGACCTCCTTCGGTCAGGACTCCTTCAGCATGATCCTCAAGCTCGATGACGGCGTCGAGCACAAGGTCACCATCCCCTACGCCTTCGTCTCGGCCATCCAGACTGTGCACGGCGTCCAGGAGTGGACGCCGAAGGGTCAGCAGATGAGCCTGATCCCTTGAGCGATGAGAAGCCGCAGGAGGAGGTCCGCGGAGCTCGTGGACACGACCTGCATCGAAAGCTCACAGGAGGTCGAGGAGGCGGGTACGCACCCACCCGCGCCTGCCTCAACCGCATCTTCGACAAGCTGACCACCCAAGAGGCGAACGTCCTCGACGAGGTGATCCGCTACCACCTGGAGGACGCTGAGCGTGACGGTCGCCGTGCCGCAGCCAGGCAGCCCTGGCGGCGCTGAGATCCCTCCGGGGCTCCTCGCAGAAGTCCTTGAGGCGATGCCGCACATCTTCAGCGTGTCCTGTGACAACCCGGTCGGGTCCTTCTTCGAGGTGATCGGAGACACTGGAGGTCACGGCCTCTGCGACCACGCAGTCCACGAGCTCATCGAGCTGCTGGGCCGCGGAGAGCTGGTCTGGATCAGCCTCGACCCCGAGTACCGGGCTGTGATGCACCCCCGACGCCTGGAGTGCCAGATCCCGTCCGACTACCCGACTCACTACGTCGAGGACCCGGATGAGGTCTGCCAGGACCACGCCGTTGCCTACGTCGACGACTGGCTCATCGATCTGACCGCCCGGCAGTTCGATCCCAAGTTCCCCTTCCCCTTCTTCTGGAGTCCGCACCCATGAGCACCCCTGAGATCCCGCTGATCGCTCTCTCCAACGGAGGAGGTCGGGACAGCGCCACCCTGTGGTGCCTGGCCAAAGACGGGGAGCTGCTGATCGACGGCGTGAAGCATGGCGTCGACGACCTGGACGCCAACGTCTTCTCTGACCCCGGCTACGAGTGGCCGCACACCTACACCGCGCTGATGGAGCTCCGACGCAGGAGCACGCTGGCCGGTGTCCCCTTCTACTCTCTGGACAAGCCGCCAGAGGAGGAGTGGGAGGAGTGGATCAGTGAGCCGAGGTCCGGGACCGACATCCCGCCCTGGCAGGCTCGCCTGACGGACGAGAACGTCGCTGATCGGGCTGCAGGAGGCTTCTACCACCGCCGTGCGCCCATCGTGCAGGACTACACCCGCAACCAGAATGTGACCCTTCGGGCCAACGCAGGTTGCACCCAGAACCACAAGAGCCGGGTGATCAACCGCTGGCTGGACGACTTCGCCAAGGAGATCTTTGGGATTGGGAACGTAGGCTGGTCCCACCGAGTTCGGAAGGGTCTGGTGAAGCCTCACATCCTGCTCATCGGGATCGCAGCAGATGAGGCCTCCCGTGCAGAGGGGGCCGAAGGGCAGCTGGGTGTAGAAGCCTACGTCACCAAGAAGTACCCCCTCCTCGAGGCGGGCATCACCAAGGCGGACGAGGAGGCCATCCTCAAGCGCCACGGCCTGAACTGGATCCGCAAGAGCGGCTGCGTGGGATGCCACTTCCAGCCAGACGGGTGGTTCTGGGCACTGCGCGAGACGGAGCCAGAGCTCTGGTCTGAGATCGTCTCCTACGAGGCCCTGGCCTTGACCAAGAACGGGAAGCGCTTCCTCCGGGGAGACAAGCCCATCGACAAGGTCGTCGAGAAGTGGCGCAGGATCAACCCGCGTGCGACCATCGACGAGGTCCTGGACAAGAGCTACCTGAGAGGATGCGGAGCCGAAGATGCCTGAAGATCTGAAGCCGAGTGATGTCCGAGTGGTCCAGAGGCTGACCCCTCGCTGGGCATCCCGGATCATGCTCAACTCCCTGCCGATCGCCCGGTTCAGCCGAGCTCGGCTGTGGGCATCGTTTCGCCTGAAGGTGCACTGCGCCCTGGAGCTCCACCGAGAGGTCGTCGTGACCTACGGAGGTCAGTACTGGTGCGGCTGCCAGGACTGTGAGTTCTTTCCTGTCCCCGTCACCCAGGATTGACCGTAGATCCTGCCTCCGGGCGGGTTCGCGGCAATCCACAGCCTGTAGAGATCTCTGTGGGTAAGATCAGCGTCGAGACCGGACTGGTCTACATCAGCGAGAAGGGCAAGCGCCGTAAGGTGCTGCACATCCACCCGGCCAAGACCAACAAGGTCGTCTACTACCTGGGTCACCACCGCACCCGAGCGGAAGACGTCCAGGATGTCGTCCGGATGATCAACAAGCGCCTGGGACGGACCTCCGACTGGCTGCCTCACGACTGGAACCTGACTCAGAACGATCAGATCCTGCACGTCTTCTCCTGCAGCGAGCGGTCCTTCGGGAAGTGGCTGGGCAACGGCACGAAGGAGTCCCCCAAGGTCTCGGGCACGAAGCTGGGAGAGACCAGCCATCAGTTCGCCCAGGCCATGCTGGCGCTGCCAGACCTCCCCCTCGTCCACCCAGGTATCGCCGGCGACATCTACGTCGGCGTCGTCTACCACGACCCGGAGGACGAGGTGATCGTGGTCAGCGACCGCGTCGAGGCCTCTGCCGGGTCTGAGGACGGCCGCCACGCCGACGCCATGCGTCATGAACGGGAGCGCTGCCTGCAGCTCATCGAAGCCCGCTGCCAGCGCCTGCACAAGGTGATCAAGGACTACCCTTCGGATCACCCCACCCACCGCAACATCGCGGCCTCCATCGAGAACCTCCGTGCCGTCGAGAAGTGGATCTCAGGCGGGAGGACTCCGAAGGACACCACCAAGCTGAACCCTGGAGGATCGACATGATCTCCGTCAAGAAGCTCCGGCACCGGATCGGAGACGCAGCCGCCATGCTGGTCATCGGTGCCGTCATGACCCCCGCGGTCATCGTCGGCGTCGGCACCGTGTGGGTCGTCGGCTACCACTACCTGGCCGTCCGTGAAGTCGTGCTCGGCAGATGAGCATCCGTCGCAGTCGCTGGGTCGAGCTCACCGACACCCGCTCTGACGGCGAAGAAGTCCTGGTCCCGTTCCGAGTGAAGGCCGAGGCCCTGAGATCGAAGCTCAGGATCTGGTGCTACCGCTTCGAGAACGGACGCTGGGTCTTCCACGCCGAGTGGGGAGGCTGGCGCTCACACCCCTACGCTCGGAAGATGGACAGCCTCGACCTGGACCGGGTCGCCATCAAGGCGGCTGACACCTTCCGAGAGTGGGTGCAGGAGTTCCAGCTCGAGGACTACCAGACCATCATCAAGCACCAGGCCGACGCCTGGGAGGGAGAGGTCGGATGATCTACATCGGCATCGACCCCGGCGTGAGCGGAGCCATCGTCGCTCTCGATCACGACCACAAGGTGAGGGTGTGCGTCCGCATGCCCGTCCTGAACATCGGGAAGAAGGGCAAGACGAAGAACATCCTCGACGACGCCGGCGTGCTGGCCGAGCTCCGGTCGATCAAGGCGCAGGCTGAGCACCACGGAGTGGCGACCTTCGCCGTGCTGGAGAAGTCCCAGGCCATGCCCGGCCAGGGCGTGACCAGCATGTTCAACTACGGCGGGGTCTACCACGCGCTGAAGATGGCGCTCACCGCTGTCGAGCTGCCCTTCGACGTGGTCC
>Ga0098052_1000004_pt1 | contig 138203 bp, 215 predicted proteins | sample 15_taG_FD_81591 | JGI IMG/M metagenome (GOLD analysis project Ga0098052, IMG submission 81591) | Marine viral communities from the Subarctic Pacific Ocean - 15_ETSP_OMZ_AT15312 metaG | ecosystem: Environmental > Aquatic > Marine > Oceanic | place: Pacific Ocean | collected 2015-01-18
CTCATGCTCATTTCTTCGAATCTTTCGTCCCACATTTCATTAATTTGGGCATCTTTAATTAAGTCAAGAACCTCAAGCAAATGCTCAGCAGTTAGGCCCAATTCCCCGATATTTTTAAATGCATCATATGATGACAGTCGCTCTTTTTCAAATTCAATACAGATTAAGCACATACCATAACTTTACATATGAGGTATTTTTGCTGCCTTATGCTAACAGCATGAAAAGGGCTAGGTGTACTAGACTCTGGGTCTAACAATCTAACAACTGTGTCTTTATCGAGGCTTCCGACAAGGTCTAAATGAAATCTAGGGTCTTTTTTTGATAAAGTTTTTATCTTTTTAACGTTAGACCTCTTAAACAAAAGGGTGCCTTGTTGTAATTTTACTCTTAACATTAAGGAAGCGAAGGGATTCGAACCCCCAAAACGACTTGCATCGCCCTACTGGTTTTCAAAACCAGGCCCTCGTCCACCACGGACCGCTTCCATTAAAATAATTATAACACGCATTTAAAAAAATGTACACGCAATCATTTTTTATATTTTATGATAACATTATATCCTGCTATAGAGATAAGTGACGCTATATTGAGTTCTATAGTTCTTGGTAATTCATCAATTGCAATGCAAGAAAGATATCTACTATCAGTAAAAGATAAAAAAATGATAGGGGTGAATAAGTGTTTTGCAAGCATAATATCACCAAACTTTAGATTCATAATATTATTTCTTGTAAAGGCTTGCATGCCATCATCTATCATGTTCATGATTCATCACGCTCTTTTCTAGTATAGATTTTATATGAAAGTGTTGTTACATATATCCAAATATTCATTGCATTAGAATGTTTTCTGGCTTATTCTTGCAAGTATTTTATGACCGATCAAAAAGCTTTTTGGGAGATGTCCTATACCAGGTGATATCCACTTAAGATTTAAAAAAGCAAATTCTTTGTACGCATCATTGATATCATCATTTACAAACCCAAAAAAAACTAGCAAATTTTCGCTGTAACTTGTCTTAATAAGAATTATATCACCAATTGCCAACTCATTGAGGTTATCTTTGTCTATGATTTCCATCTATAGTGCTACCTGGTAACGCTCCAGGATTTCTGGTATGTCAAACCAGCGTTCATACTTCCCTACTATAGCACCAAAATACCCCCACCGAGAATCGAACTCGGGTCGCCGACGTGAAAAGCCAGTGTTCTAAACCACTAAACTATAGGGGCGTATTAAATATATTATAAATCAAGAAAAAACATTATTACATGCTAAAGATAACTTTCTTCGAATAAGATATCTTTATGGTTTGGACAGCGTGTACAAGAATAGTAGTTAACATGTATTAATTTACCATCGCCACCACAAATCTCACAAATTGAGCCAGATGCGTCTTCTGTACGGCAAATTAACTTAAACATTTGTGGCGTAACGCTTTTTGTGTAAAACCGCAACTCACCAAATTTTTCTTTTATTTGCGTTACGTTGCGGTTCCAGCCAAGTTTGTCTAGATCAATTATAAGCTGATCAATTATAGGCGTCCAACCTTCGCCAACGCCATAAGTATTATGGATCTTTATTCCGCTCTTATCTTTCATTTAAATTGTCCCTAGAGGACTCGAACCTCTAACGCCTGAACCAAAATCAAGTGTCTTGCCAATTAGACTAAGGGACATTAATACTTTTTATTCGCGATTGTTATATGGAAACATTTATAGTATTGCTTGGGTGGTAATGTCCATTTACTTCTAGGAAGCATGCCGAGACCAGCACGTAGCTCTGTGAGTCTATCACACCAAACATTAAGCCAATAATATACATTATCGAAATATACAGTCGGCTCATATTTAAATTGTACAATTTCATTATCAAATTCTCCCCAAGCTTTTAAGCATAAAGGAGTTTCCTTAAATGGTCTTACAACTGTACAATGTGGGGGATATCTGGGCACTTGGCATTTCATATACTTTGGTATTAGTGCTCGATAATATCGCGCAATATCTTTATCTATTTCTAGATTAAGCTTTAACCCTTCATTTTGTCCAGAATATACCAACCTTCCAGTTGAAGTCAATAACTTTTTCATAAGATGGGCCCAAAGAGAATCGAACTCTCATCATCTTGTATGTAAGACAAGCGCTTTACCGTTAAGCTATGTTCCCTAATAAAACTCATTATTCTTTACATCGTTGTAAAGCCTTAAAGGAATCTTTGTTTTTTGTGTTTTCATGATTGGAGCATCTAGACTCCACCACCCTTTTTCGTAAACAGTCCCAAGTTGTAGAATAAATTTCTGGAGCTGTGCCTTCGACCCTCCGACAAATGCTTTATTCATAGCATTTCTAACAACAACCGCTGATCGGGCTGTTCCTGCTTGGCTTAGCGCTATATATAATGCTTTTGTAGCTTTTACAAGATCATGTGCCCGTGGCTCAATTGTATACTGGGGTCTGGCAACAAGAACGCATGCAAAAACTTGTTCTTCTTCTATACCGAGTATTTTCAAAGCTATAATTGCAGAGTTTATCGTCTCGCCTGTTTGTAATGAATCATCGACAAGAACAATCGTTTTGCCGATATATTCTTCTGGGATGCGTTCCGACGTTGCGGTCATTATATCATCCGCTCGTTTTAAATAAGATTGCTTTTTCTTAATAGAGAGGTCCGACTTTATTGTTAAAATATCTGATGCGGTTCCGCCAAAGTCTTGCTCAAGGCGTTCGGCCAATGCATACCCCCATTTATTTTTACCTGTTGTCGAAGGAACGACAATCCATAATGGATCTTCACCCTTAAACAAAGAAAATGCATTTTTATTTTTATTATAAAGGGTCTCGAACACTTCATTTGACTGCAGCGTAGAAAGACCAGGATCATCTTTTTTTGCCTTTATAAAAGCATCAAACTGTGTCTCTGATGCTACCCCTGTAACAAGCCTGTCTTTTACAGATGAAAGCCTTGATACAGGGGCTTCTAAAATTAATGAAATAAACTCTTTTATTACACTAGTCATTGTAACTATTTGAAGATCGTCCAAAGACCTTTTTTACGTATTTTTGTGTTTCTTCGAATGGCGGAACACCACCATGGCGCCTAACGTTTGTTGGGCCAGCATTATAAGCTGCAACCGCACTTCGCAAATCACCTGGAAACATCTTTATAAGCTTCTTTAAATATCTTGCTCCGCCGTCGATATTTTGTGCTGCATCCCAAGGGTCTTTAACACCTAGATACTCTGCAGTTTTTGGCATAAGCTGCATAACACCAATGGCACCCACGCCTGAATTGGCCGAGGGGTTGTATCTAGACTCAGTCCATGCCATTGCGTCAAGAATTGTGTATGGAACTTTATGCTTGATAGCAGCTTTCTTAATTAAGCTTGCAATGTCGGATTTGCTATATTCGATAGCTTGCTCTGCCTTAGGTTCCGCTGCAGAAGTATCCATGGGCCCAGATAAAGCTGCGACAGTTGCCAATCCTGCTGCGGCACGTTTTAATGGGCCTTCGTCAATTTTGCAATCCATTGACTCTTGAATCATCCCCTTGAGGTCTTTAATTGATATCTTCATATCTATATATATAAGCAGCTAACAGAATTTGCACCCATACTTTCAACTTGGCAAGCTGATATGCTACTGTTAAACATCATAGCTGCATTAATTTCACATTTCTGAAGAGATTCGAACTCCCATTTCGACGTTCGTAGCGCCGCGCTCTATCCATTGAACTACAGAAATAAACACTCACAGAAAGACTCGAACTTTCACGATCAGTTTAGAAGACTGAGATGCTATCCATTACATCATGCGAGCATATGCCCTCGGCCGGGTTTGAACCGGCACTTTTTGGAATTTGAACCCAATGACTCTACCAGTTGGTCTACGAAGGCAAGTACCCCTAGGCGGATTCGAACCGCCAACACTCAGATTTTAAATCTGATAACTCTACCAGTTGGTTTATAGGGGCGAAATTTGACTAACTTTTTTAAAACAAATGCATGTATTATATCTTGATACAATTATATCAAATGCATTTGTATGTTGGTCAGTGCGTATTACAATTTCTCTTTGTATTGAAAGGTTTATATCATGAAATATAGAGCCTGTAGCATAGAAATCAGAGTCATAGTAAGACTTATATACGCTTTTATGCTTAACAGAATAAACGCAGAGCGAGACATCTTCCGCTTCTGCGTGATCAACATATAGAACTATCATAGGCTCATCTTTCTTTATAAAATGTGTAATATAGTTTATATACTTCGGAATCTTACTTTGAACAAGCTCCATCTCTAATTCTTGAATATCATCTTTAAGAATAACAAGATCACCAGGAATAAAATCATTCATATGACACTGAAGGGATTCGAACCCATACTGTTCTGGTCCTAAACCAGATGCCTCCTACCGATTGGGCTACAGTGCCGAAACAGGCCGCCAGGGACTCGAACCCTGATTAAAAGATTTGGAATCTTTTGTGTTACCAATTACACTAACGTCCCAGATGAATGCGGTATGATCTGACTTCGATACTCTTATGGGCATATGATCTCCATAAGGCTCTTTCTACGGTACTTTATAGGCTACCAGATTGCAGGCGTTGGAGTGAATCCTAGCATACAAAAATATAACCGCTAAGTTATACTACACATTCAATGCTTTTGAGTGGACTCGAACCACCAAACACCAGACCCTCGACCTGGCCGCTTGACCGATTAGCGTACAAAAGCTCTATCATATTTACTACAAGAAATCACAAGGTGGCGCAACATCTTCATGTCGGCAACCTAGCAAATGCCCAAGTTCATGTCTTATGGTTTCTCGTTTTGCTTTATTCTGAATAAAAACTTGCCGAAAGATTATTTTTCTGTTGTGTCTTGTTATCATTATACAACCATAATATCCACACCTTCGTGGGAGTGTGTTTACGAATGCTACCGGCACAAGATCATCACTGTCATTGCAAAAAGGAGAAATTTTAAAAACTTTTTCTTTCATCTTCCTATTCCAGAAAATAACTTCTTCTTCAAAAGGCTTAAGTTTCTTGCTTGGTATATCATCTATAAACAAGCATACTGGAAAAATTCCCCCTTCTCTTACTTTTAAGTCTATTACTGTTTTGCAACTTAATAATGAAATTATTACCAATGTTAACAATACTTTCTTCATACTACTAATTATAGTAGCTTAATCTAAAAGGGCAAAGCGAGACTTGAACTCGCGACCAATCGGTTAACAACCGACCGTTCTAACCACTGAACTATTCACCCGATCGAGGGGGAATTATTCCCCCTCTTTTGTTATCCTTGCTTAACCTTCATATTTCTTCCTCCGGAAAATAATATCTCTATTATTTAAGCCCCCCGTATGAGATTCGAACTCATGATCTCTGCGGTGACAACGCAACGTCCACTCCTGACTGGACCGACGGGGGAAATAAAATTTTATTTGGTCGATGGCCCGGCAATCGCGAGCTTGCCAGTTTGACCCCAAAGCAGAGTCCGGTAACAGCCTTATCTCTCTGGTGCACATCGATCTAGACGGCAGGGCTTGAACCTGCAAAAAACCTGACACGGAATCAGGCGCCACACCAAATTTGTGGTCGTCTAGTTAAAATCAACTCTGGGCAAAGGGATTCGAACCCCTGTTCTCACGGTCCCAAACCGCGTGTGATACCAAACTTCACCATACCCAGTGAATTTGAAGAGTGGGATTCGAACCGCACATTTCCGACCCTTCTCGGCCGTGAGACAGGATTGGCGTGTTACCGCTAACACTATCTTTAATTACCCGTATAGCGGGATTTGAACCCACGTCTTCGCCACCCCTTAGAGGCCGAACGATGTTTTACCCTTAAACTACCAACGGATAAATGAATGAGGAGGGAGTTGAACCCCCAAAGACCGAAGCCGGGTCGTTTACAGCGACTTGATTTTACCAATAACCATACTCATCCAAAAAAGTAAAGATAGGTCTTTCACCTATATCTTCCCCCTCATACGGGAGCTGTTCTATTTTAAACTACTTTACTACGCTTATAACATACATCATTACCACTATATGTTATAAACAATTGCGGATCCCAGACTTGCACTGGGCCCTGTGGCTTATGAGGCCACCGAGGTACCTATATCCTCCAATCCGCGTCAATGGTTTTAATGAGATCCGAAAACTCCATATTGGTCCCGCCGATGATTAAAAAAGCTAAACCCACTCAGGAACTTGGAAAGATAACGCTTTCGACATATACCTTCAAAAAATCTGATTTATCATCGTTATCATAGCCCCCTCTCGGAAACCCAAAACTCCTTGATAAAAGATATTTCTTAGTAACTAGTCCTGGTTCAAACTGTCCCTCAAAACCATAACATGAACAGTGTCCACCCCGATTCAGGAACAATTTGTCTGTCTTTCTTTCTCTCAATACAAACCAAGATCCAGAATCACACCCCCAGGAACCTTCATGTTGGTATGCAATTAAAATTTTGAAGCGGTTAAGCTCTGCCAATGTAATATCATAATCTCCACAAATTTGTTCTTTTACTTCGTCTTTCGACATTCCTTCATAATCAGCTAACAATAACATAACAAACCCTCCGTATTATACAGAAATGCTTAGCGTTTGCTATATACTATTAACTAAAATCCCCCCACCAGGACTCGAACCTGGAACCTCCGGCTTAAAAGGCCATTGCACTAATCCAGTTGTGCTATGGAGGGTTTATAAGGGAAGAATTCGAATCTTCATTTCCCGCTTTAATCGTGCGGGTGTACTACCATTATACTACCTTATGGTTGTCATATGAAGAGTTTATACTTCAATTCCTCAATCCAAATGAGGCGCGATATTTTCACCAATATGACGATTTTAGATATTAACCTAGGCTATGAACCTATATCCAATGCAACACTGCTATTGCAAAGGCCGGAATATATTTAATATCTAATGGGATTACCGGGATTCGAACCCGGATCTGTCCGATTAAGAGTCGGCTATATTAACACATTAATACTATAATCCCAATTTACATTTTATTCAATTTTCAAAGAAACAAATCACAAAATGATTTGAATGAGGAACCTGAGGATCGAACTCAGTTGCACCCTAAGGCGACCAGGTTTACAGCCTGGGTTATCTCCATAATAATCTAGTTCCCCGTAATCATGAATGGCTTTAATCATCCAGTGTGTAGTTATTATAACTCATTAGTTATCAAATTACAACATTTTTAAATTTTATTTTCATAAGATTGAGATGAGACTCGAACTCACAATCTTGGTTTTGCAGACCAAAGCCTTAACCATTTAGCTACTCAATCGATGGTGCTACCTGGTAACGCTCCAGGATCTTCTGTTTATCAGACAGACGTTCATACTTCCCTACTATAGCACCAAAACGCTTTTTAGTGGATTCGAACCACTACATCTGGTACTTCACACCAGCATGCTACCGTTAACATCAAAAAAGCATAAATCCTATTACAACTAACTAGCCTTTTGGGCCTGTAATTGGCACCCGTTCTCTCAGCGGGTGTTATATTAACGAATGTTAATACATCCTCTAGCCAGCAGCTTAATTAAAAGCAGGATATTTCTCGCAATCAAGGTCTAGCGATGGTTTCGACCCATCTTCTGCACCCACTGCAGGTGTGCCGTAATACTTCTATACGAGCTAGACTTATTTCTTTTATATTTTCTTCCAATTTTTATGTAACATTATGGAGAAGACGGGTAACGCTCCCGCTCATTCCGGTGTGCAAAACCAGATGCTATCCTTATAGCTTCCCCAATAAGCAAGTAAGGGGATTCGAACCCCTACATCAAGAGTGGAAATCTTGCATGCTATCCATTAAACATCATACTCGCATACTCGATTTTGTTTTAACCTCATCATGTTAAATAATTATATAACATTTTTTTTCATTTAACACTTAATTTAAAACAAAATTGAAATTCTTATTCTTTAATCAGCAAACTTGTGAATGTTCCCACCCACCTTCGTAACCATATTCTGAATGAACTCAGCACGCCCCAGAGCCCGCCAAGCAATTTTTAGTTCATCATCAATACGCTGGGTTGCATCCTTGATGGTTTCCTTTAACTTTCTAAAAGACTCTTCCATCTCTTGGTCAGTTTGATCATTACTCATAATTTATTTTATCACCTATAATATCCAATGACATATTTTATTTTTAACGGAAGGCAGAAGGATTGAACTCCATCCACTTTTAAGAACCCACTGATTAGCAAACAGCGACCAGAACCAATCTGGTATTACCTTCCAAAAGTTACGTTACCAGGAGTCGAACCTGGCTTGTCAACCAGACACCAGATGAAAACATCTTGAATGGATTCGAACCACTATTACTCGCGCGCAGAGTATATACCGACTTACTAACGTAACCAGAGGTACTCGAAGGGGATTGAACCCTCATCGTTCGGACCACAGCCGAAAGCTCTAACCATTGAGCTACGAGCACCATAAAAGCCTGCGAGAGGAATTCAACCCCCATTTCTTGATTACAAAACAAGAGTAATAAGCATTATACTACACAGGCATTATTATTTATCTTTGTTGTGTTTATATTATAAAGCGAAATTTTCACTTTAACACATAAAATAAATATAAATTTTTCTTTTATTCAATTTTCAAATAACTCTTCCAACCTCTTTCAAGGCCTAAAGGTTACTTGAAAGAGGGCAGGAAACTAGGTTGGTAGTTTTGTACCTTGCGCTGTCTTATCACTTACACGCAAAAAGTGAATGGGATTAGTTAAATAGTCCCATCTTTCATTTGCGCAAATTTTAATATGATTATACATAGCAGTTTTAACCTTCGTTGTGATTAATATATACCACTAGGAAAAAGCTTTGTTCAATAAAAAATGATTTTATTTTAAATAATAGCTTGCAGCCCTATCTGGAGCTGGAGTGTCTTTTAAATAAATTTCTTTCTCTTTTCTCCAAACTGAAGGGCTTGAAGAGACTTTCCTTAACTTCGGGAGAAAAAACATACCATCTTTTTCTTCAAGGAGATGCTGAGGAAGTCGCATGTCTTTCTTGCTTGACCCTGGTAAATAGATTTGTGCATACATGTTCGGTCCATATACTCTGTCTAAGGCGTGCTTGATGTCATTTTTCATTGTATTTCCAATGAACTCATACATGCCATAACATTCATTATTTCTTAGTGGCCTATTTGTTATAACATATAAATGAACTTTTCCCGTTGTCGATGGTATTGCTATATATGAATTTTCCTTAAATGGGAATTCGCTACTTCTCTCCCATTCATAGAAATAACTCCAATTTCTTATGTCAATATCAACCCACATAAGGTGTTTATCTCCGCCTGCGGTTAAAACCTCACTTGCCTGAGTACCAACAATAATGCCCTTTCTGCATAAATCAGTAAGAAATCGAAATTTTTCATCTAGAGTCGTGAATTTCCCAAAGTGGCAAGATGAGGGCATCTTAAGAGATTTCGTTATTAGGTATGTAGTCCAGTATAGACTAATATCAGAAATCATACAAATGATTCCCAAATTTTAATTTCTTCATCTACCCAATGGGCGAAATCTATGTAGTTTTTGAAATCAATCGGTTGACCATCATGCGTTTCACCAGACGTCAAATGCCCATCATAAATTTTATTATATAGATTATTATAATACGCAATAGCCCCAGCTGCCTCTGCGATCATCTCTGATGTTGCGATCGCAGAGATATTACCATCCCAATCATCATCTTGCATGAACGCGGCGTCTTGTAACACACCTGCTGTACGTTTTACGAAGTCCTCATATGCATCAGGACTAAGCTGTTTTTGTAGCGCTTTAATATACTTGAATAAATTGTCTGTGTTGCCTTTGTATATCCATTTAAAATATGCTTCTGGAACGAGCTCTGGAGAAGACATGACACGTTTCAGTATTTTAATCGATAATACCGGGTTGTCATCCCAATTCCTGGCATACCCATCCAAAAATCCCTTCGCAATTGACTCATTCCCACTATCAAATATTTGATTTTGTTGTTGTTTTGTTACACCATTTTCTTCTGACGCATATCTTGCTATGAAATAGTTAACTCCTTCATCATTCGCTGCAAGCGCTGCCTCTATTAAATCATTAGTGTATTTAAATCCCTCTCCATATTCGAATACGCGTAGCGCGGTAGCCGCGGATCTTACTCTGCCTGAGTTTATTAGATCAGTGACGAGTGGCCCAGTGATACTCACGGGCTCGTCATACAGCATGTCACTGATATGAGCATGCAATGTTTCATCGCTTGTTTCATTAAAAAGCTTTTCTCTGATTTCTGATGGCGTATTCGGATTTTCGAGTAGCACCGTCTGACAAGTTTTATCATTCGCATACTTTTTAATGAGTTCCTGATCATCAGTTTTTGACAAAGTATATAACAACATTTCTCCCGAACTCATGCAGTCTTCGTGAATGACTTTTATAACATCATCACCCACCATATTCTCGAGTATATCGGCGCTAAATGTAGCATCCGTTGCATCAAAATTCTGTTGTGTGAAAGGTTTAACTTCCGTGCGCACCATTGCGACTGCTATCTTATGGTACTTATCATCTTTATCTTTTGATTTATCGATAATAAAGTAAAACTTCACCCCTCTCTTAACATATGAAGCAAAATAATTATGAGACTGAGTAGCAGCGATACACCACTTTGTCCCCCTACCATAATAACATGACGCTTCCTTTGTCGTAACTCTCAAGACGACTATGCTTCCCTGTGCATATATTACCTGAGCACCACTCTTGGCAAGTTTTTTGTCTTCGCCTTTTGAAGTTCCGAGAATTTCAAAAGCATTTCGCAAATCGGCCAGCGTAGCATATGAATTTATATCTTTAACTTGCAGTCTTTGCTTTTCTTTTTCAAATTTCTTTATTAAGTTGACAATTTCTGCAACAGGTTCATCATTAATTGCTTGTTTTAGCATCCAGTCAAGATACTTTTTTGTAGGTGACGGGTCTGCAATAGCTAATCTATCAATTATTTTAATATGGTCAGGATACTTAACTTTTAAGTCATCAATCCTACCTTCCGAAAGAAGTGTTTTTGCTAAAACTTCTTTAATAAGCCTTTTGATATTGTCCATTATATATTATATATTGCTACGTCATTGTAATTTAATTCTAGTTTTTCTATAATTAATATTATGTTTAATCGTAAGAACACTCAGAGAAGAAATATAGCATTGATAATGTGTTTGTTCACATTCAGTATTGCATGCAGTAATGTACCAAACTGCGCTAGCATTAATATTGCCCCACAAATCGCCGCAGTTCATGACACAAAAAATCTCCCCTTCAATTCTTTTGTCACTGTCAGAAGTAAGACTTTTGAGCGGACATGCACACCATCGTTGGCGTTAACAAGCACAGCAGCAGATGTATGCCCGATAAATATTAGAATAGCTTCTGCATCTGGTGTCGTGATTTACAAATCAATACATGATACTGGCGTTGCATACGTCCTAACAGCAAAGCATATGTGTAATACCAAGCAAGAGATTAAAGGAGACGTAATAAACCATCAATTTGTAATTAAAGATTTCAACTATGATTCGTATGAAGCGCTATCATTTGTAAAGTCTGATGCATCGGATTCTTGTATATTGATATTTGCGCACTCGCCCGATTGGATGCAGCCAGTTGAAATCACAGAAACTGAACCATCACTTGGTGAGCGTGTATTTAATTTAGCAGCGCCAGAAAGTATGTCTGCGAAACAAACGATGATGGTCTTTGAAGGGTTCTACTCAGGTATATATGAAGACTACCATATATTTACTCTGCCGGCGTCACAAGGGTCATCTGGTTCACCGATTTTCAATAAAGAAAATCAACTTGTTGGAATGATTTTTGCCGTTCCAACAAGTTTAAAAGACGAAAGACTGGGCGACAGTTCAACAAGAGTTACTAAACAAACTATGGAAAATTTAGCATATGCTGTAGGCATCGATGATATCAAAGCGCTTGTTACCGTACTAGTAGACGTCGATGCTAATATAGACATCGGCAGCATAGAAAAGAATTAACGTCTACCCAATACCCTCTTTTGATATTTCTTCATCTTCCGAAGCAGAATATCACGCTTCACCCTCGAAAGTCTATCAAAAAATAGCTTGCCATCCAAATGATCAATTTCATGTTGTAAGCAGCATGAAAGCAGGCCAAAAGCTTCAACCTCAATATTTTCGCCATTCTCATTTAAGCCCTGAACTTTAATATACGTTGAACGCTCAACCTTACCTGATTGTCCAGGGACCGACATACAACGCTCAGTCCATATAGATGAGCCTCGGGATTCAACAAGCTTCGGGTTTACGATTGCCAAGCGTCCATGGCTCTTGACGTTGCTGGTGTCTTCACCATCAGCATCAAGAGGCTCAACATCAACGACAATGACACGCTCAGTCCTTCCAACTTGTGTCGCAGCGAGGCCAATTGAGCCGTGTTGATCAATAGTATGAAACATATCTTCGATCAGTTTTCGTGTACTGTCATTAACAACCCCTACTGCCTGTGACGGTACGCGAAGTAATTTATTAGGAGCTTTAATAACATGAAGCAATGTAGGATTATTCATTTTTTATAATTTATCACCAAAGAAATACTTTAACATACTTAATATTCTTCTTTCCATGAATCTTGTTTTCCCAGTAAGTCTTGAAGTTCGGCGACGCTATCTTCATCACCTGACCATATAATTTCTTTGATCTCTTCTATCAAAGAGATTAGTTCTTGTTGTGACATATCAGTTATATCTATCATAGTAGTTAGGTATTCATTTGCTAGTGAAATGTTAACGCCGCTGCCGCTTATTTTTGATAATCCTTGGTCTTTTTGGGCCCCTGATGCGACTCATCCGTGTCATGCTGTAGTATGCACGGCGTACATAATAGTCTTTAAAAAATGTCCACTTTATCATCCGACGTCGGTGCCCGGATATTTTTAATATTGACATGTACGTATAATACCACAAAATAAAATGATTGACACATTATTTTATTTTGTGCATTATGCATAATTTACGTGGTATTTTTAATAAAATGAAAATTCATGAAGGAGATCTTATATGGCATCATAACCGATGCGAAACGTTTATCGTCATTGAACTCGCTGCTTTTGATCTATGGAGATGGAATCCGAATTCTGAGATAGTCTGCAGATGCTCAAACTTCGCCTGTGTAGATATTCGTGTACTAAATATAAAAACGGGTGAATTGCATAACTTCGAGACGTGCTCAGATAGCTACCATGAACATACACAGGAGTCGACAATATTGCTTATCAGGAAGCTAACTCCATAATGAACATACATGAATTAAAAGATGGAGATCTTATTGCGGCTCGCCATAATAGAAAACTATTGATAGTTGCTACTACATTTACCTATGGTAATGATATACCAGCACTTAAGAAGCCAATATGCCATTGTGGTATGCCCGCACACAGAAGTATAAAGTTATACGATTCAGCATCAAAAACCGACTTCGAAATTGTTTGTTGCAAGAATCCAGAATGCTTAGAAGATCCTTCATTAAACGGTGCTAAGTTGGTATGCTCACTTGAATGAAGGGAAAACGGCGAAATTTAAACCAGGAGATATGCTTTGCTCAGAAACTTTCTGCCAAAAGTTCATCATATTAAATGAAGTTATCGGTAGTGCCTGGGCATACGAGAGATTTACTTTAAACCAATGTGGTGAACTTCCTCCCTGCGGAGTGTGCCACGCTTGCCTTGTGTTGAATACAGGTTCAATGTTTTGGACACTGATACGAATGAAGTCTACGTAAGGCGCTTATGTTCATCACCAAGGTGCATTAGCAGCTTTATGAAAAACTGGATTTTGGTTAAGATAGAGGTTTCATTATGAGTGAGATACTTAAGGCGGGTGATTTATTACGTTACTGGCTGCCAAGCTTTGACGGACGATACTATATTGTGCTAGAGAAACCAGCATGCGAGACTGGTGTCTGTCATACGTGCCTTACAAAATACTATTATATAACTTTTTTTGACCTTCAATGTAGCGACTTACTACAAATAGTGTTCTGTGATGATTTTAAATGCGAGACTCAGCGAAATTGGAGTCTTGTATCTGATGGAGTGTAGGCTCAAGCTCGGCGAAATGTGGAAAACTGGCCATAATAGTAAGTGCTTCATAGTCATTGCTCATCCAAAAGCTTTATCACATCAGTGCCCACAGTGTGGGGGCGTGTGGTACAGAGTACAAATATATTATACGTCAAATCCTCTCCTGCGAGTAGGGTTGCTTGTCTGTGAAGCTGATGAATGCTTCAAGAGCACAGCATTAAATTTTGTGTCCTCAATCTAGTAATATATCGTGTATTTCGTATACTACAAGTAATAAAATTATTTAGGAAATGAATAACCCATTTGAAATAGGCAAGTTATACCATGATACATCCGATACTGAGAAAGCCATTGTTATATCTGAACCTTGGATTTTTTGTCGTTGGGATTGCACCACATGTGGACAGGATATCTATGCAGTAACTACTGTAGCATTTCCCCCTATATATTCCGAAGAAGTCAGGCGTGATAGAATAATATACTGTAAATCGCCAAAATGCAAAGATTACGAGACGACATGGGTGGTTTGTGCTTAACAAGCATGATCTGAAGGTTGGTGCATTATGCTATATGAACAACAAAATCATAGCAGACTATGATTTTTTTGTTGTTGTAGATGTCAACTTACCATGTGATGCAATATGTGCACCCTGTAATCACCCTTCCCTATTAATAGACGCTTTGTTTCTTCGTGACTACATCCTCATGCGTTATACGATTTGTGCTGCAGGATGTTCCACAACATTATATGAGATTGAGGTGGTAGTTTGAAATATGACCCGGCGTTCCATCAAGAGTCATTTATGTCGGCAAGCGTTGTCGGGGTTGGTGATATTTGCATCTTTTATGGCTACAAAAACTCGGCGGCGCTGGTGGCTGAGATTCGTGATTTATCTGAGGGCAGCCGGAAATGTTATTGTACACAAGACACGAACAAAGAGCAAACAATGAAGATGATAAAATTATATTATGTGCAGCATAACATTATCGCCACAGAGGTGTGTTGTACATCTCCATTATGTCATAGGTTTCGATACAGAACAGCTGTCGTTCACGCAGGCATCGAGTGATGGAGATTTTGCCAGTGGTGATGCCGTCCTTTACACCCGCTTTTTTTAGTAGCCGCACAAAAGTGGCTGAGGTTCATGATTTATTACATTTTACGTGTGATGGTCGAAGATCATCAGCGATCGTCCTCCGCGTCGCACCTATATGTACAATACGCAGATGCAGATGTATTTTAGGTAGTACAGGTCCCTGGAATGGGCCAGAAACGTTTACATTGGCCCAAGTGTATGTATTTTTTTGTTCAACAGGATGTCTAATTAATTTAGATTATTGTAATAGTCCGACGTGTAACACCGCACATTTTATTGTTCAAAACACCACCACACTCGAAAGGCTGTCAGAATGACAATGACAGAAGCAACGGCATGTGATTTATTTATTAGACCACATATGAGTACCGTCGGTGCTGCGTTCGCACCCAGCGATTTGTTATATTTTCCGCCCCGATCTTATGAAGCACGGTATGGTGTTGTTCTTAAAGTAGAACAAGAGACCAGCAAAAGCCAATGTAGATGTACCATCGCCGCAGACCCTAAAGATCGCGCGTTTTTAAGCTATGTCTACGTATATCTTTTTGATACTCATGACATCAGTAAATTAACATATTGTATTAATACTAAATGTGGCAATGGCTGGTTCTACCCTAAAGTAATAGGTAACCTATAGTATGGATCTTTTGTCCCATATATACATAGTGCCATTTATGAAAATAGGCGGCTCATACCCACAGGTACATGATTTAGCCTTTATTCCGTGGTATAGTCATCTTGCGAGAAACAAACATATATGTATTATTGTAGAGATAATATCAGCTAAAACCGTAATTTGTAAGTGTTCGAAAAGTGATGTCCACAAAGGCGCAACGCCAATTCTGTACGTTCAAGTATACATTTTAAGTCTTAAAATTACTAAAAATTTAACTTGTTGTATTAATCCGGAATGCACGCAGCCTAGCAATAGCATGGAAACAGTTAGCATACTTCCACAGAAAGGTTCAAATGGACGATTATAGACTTTCATTTATACATACTGACGTTCTTCCGGAAGCAGGTGATTTAATTATCGTACCTCATGTAGATTTATACGCAATCGTTATTGGCACGCCAGAGTCTCACTCATATTTTTGCCGGTGCATGAGTTCAAGAAAAGAAAAATATAGGTCAGTCAGTTCTGTTAACCTATATTTCATTAACATGAATAAGTATCGGACACTGACATGGTGCACTGCACCTTCTTGTGATGAATCTGGGATTTATCCAGTTTTCATTACAATACGAACAGAAATATGACGTGCTATATACAATCAAGGTATCCAAATGACTGAGAAAATCAAAAAACCAATTGCATATATCACACCTAGCCTTTCAATTCGTGATCAATATGACGCAGTTATACAACGACCAGAGATCGGTGATATGTTGGCGTTGTTGACATATGCTCAAACAATGTCCTATGACAAAGCAATTATCATTGAAACTGAAGCTTTGGTCGACAAGTGTGCTTGCTGGTGCAGCAGGCATGGGGAGCCAATGTGGCTTACTGAGTTGACATGTTTCGATGTAACAACGAGGGTGCTGTACACACCAACGTATTGCAAATCTCCCAATTGTGATGAACACAGAAATTTGTCACGAATTATACGATATAGGAGCAAGAAATAAGTGTCTATTAAAGACATTGCATACTTAATACCCAGCATAAAAGTGGGAATGAGCGATGGCAAGCCTCCTGGTCCTGGTGACGTCTTATTAGCGCTACCAGCGGCTGGGACCTCCTCCACGGAGGAGACTGGAGTCATCACCGGCTCTGCGCCCATCGAGTGTTATTACCTTTGTGCATGTCAAAAGTACGCTATAACGAAGATATCCACACTTGTCGCAGTTTATTTTTTCTCGCTTTTATATAAAGATGTTGGGCGAGCAATATATTGCAGTGAACCTAACTGTAATAAACATAATGTAACTGTAACTGGAATCCGATACGAAACGCGAGAGACAAAATGCTATTTATAGAACCACATGCAAAAGAGCTAACCGCACTTAATCCAGGTGACATAATATTTAAAGCTCCTGGAACTACCGATGTCGTTGGTGATATCGGGTTTGCAGTTATTGATAACATTAGGCCCGCGGTCAATGTTGGTTGCTTGTGCAATAGAGCTTGTAGAGGTATCATTAAGTTGGAAAAGGCACTCACGGTAGTAACGTTTTTCTCTTTAAGCAATAATTGCTTAGACTGGTTCACGTATTGTACCAACCCTAACTGTAGTGAAGGTAGGGTCACTTACTGCGTGATAAAATACAAAAAGGGCGGGATAGAATGAGTCATACTGAATTAGATAGTGATATAGTGCCAACTATAGCCACACTCCTTCCTCATGTCGGCGACTTACTCATTATTAACACACGGACTTACGTTGTTACCAATGACAAGTTTACCCTTGAAGATTACTACTTCTGCGAAGAACACTATAAAGAGCGCAAAAAGAGCATTGTTATACTTGACACATTTTGCCTAGAAGAGAATTATTGCGCATACCTCATTTGCTGCATTGAACCTGGATGTAATTCTGCAGACAATGACGTGGCAATTGTAAAATATGAAAGGAGAAAGCAGGATGAGCTATAATATATACAAAGGAAAGCTCGTACGCGTGCATAAAGGTGTACAGCTAGGTGATCTTCTTATAGAGCGTGGTAACTATGAAGACAGTTCTATGCTGATGACGAATGTCATCGTCGGCCAGGAGACTGAGAGTCAACGCCTTTATTGCTCGTGTCTCTTACCACCCGAGCCCCATAAATCGACCATTCGCTGGATTCGTGCGTATAATGTCGAGGATGACTATAGCTTATATCATACTTTTTGCGCGAACCCAGAGTGCGTTGAAGCCGTCAGGTGTGATATCGACATAATCTATATGAGTAAAGACCATGAATAAAAGTAAGTGGAGGAAACAAATGACTGAAGCCTTATATTGGCCCGCTTTCGTGTCAAGTCAACCAGGAGGTCCGATGACCCCAGAACCTGGCGATTATTTTTATACAAAAGAACAAATTGGGCAGAACGAAACGTCAGGAATTGTCATTCATGCTGAACTTAATTCTGAGAGATATTGTTCTTGCCAGCGTTGTTTACCGAAAAGGGTGTTCACTGTCTTCGACGTTGAACTTGCCTTCTTCCCTCCCGACTTTGCACGTCATCTGACATGGTGCACAAACACGCGATGCAACGTGTCATCTTATTGCCCCAACCTTGTCAAACTTGAACCTACAGAGTAATCCTGCCTAGCTATCCACTTGTCACGCGCAACAGGGGCACCACCCTACGACGCCCAAAAAAACACTCGAGAAAAATTTGAGAAGTGCGACAAAATGGTCTTGTATGGGTGTGGTGGGCAATGGTTGGGAAAGTTTTGGGCAGCGGGGGACAAAATTTCTCTCGAAAATCTGGAAAAATCTCCCAGCAGAGAAGGGCGCTTAGGCCGCCCTAGGCAGCCCCACAGGCCGCCCACACACCTTGCTACGGGCCGGGGGGCCCCAGGCCCCCGTTATATAGGCCCCAAGGGGCCCCCAAGAGGGGCCAGGCCCCTACGTGCAGAATGATGAGGGGTACTATGGGGCTCTCCAGAATGCCGACACGAGTGCTCCTGTGCACGCAGAATACAGGGAAGTCCCGGGCTCTGTACAGGTCTAAATAAAATAAAAAAAGCCTGTACAGTCTCTGATTTTCCACTGTCGAAAATAAGTGAATTTAGCTGTATCTATTTCCTCGAGCCTGTGTTACTATATTCTTACCAGGTCAGGAATGGCACTGGGAAAACGGAGTTTAAATAATTATAAAATAATCCTGTTCTTTGAACCGAGATTGTGTTATAATATTCTTACCAACTGGGGAGCTTAAAACCTTCCCCCCAAACAGAAAGCAGAGTCACTATGACCTTCAAATTTACCGTCGGACAAACCTACAACGTCATCGACGAGAAGGGAGCCCGCGTCAACAAGGCCGGTGTGGTCGCCATCTCCGAACGGGAGAACAAGGGTGTCCTTACTCCTGACATGGACCTTGAGTACATCGGGAAGGCCGCCAAGGACACGCCCCAGGCCGGACACCACATGTTCAAATTGCCCGAGGGTGTTGAAATCCTGGGTGAGACCACGATCGCCGGAGTCCGAAACCACTTCGACTTCAATGCGGCTTACGTTCAAGCCAAGAAAAATATCCCGACCAAGGGGACGCTGCAGGAGCGTGCCGACGAGGCCACTCGCCAAGCGGAAGCAGCCAGCGACCATGCCGAGAAGCTGCAAAGGATTGCTGCAGACCTGAGGGTCGAAATCCTCTGCCTCCAAGCGGATGAGCAGAAGGCTGCGGAGGCTGCGGCTAAGACACAGGCCGAAATCGACGCCTCCTGGGATGAGGCTGAGGCACAAGCCTCAGGGTACACCACCAACGCCCCAGAGTAATGGGCACTGGGACGGGGGAGGGAAATCTCCCCCTTCTCTTTATGGTAATGAGGATTGACTTCTTTGCCATAAAGAGGATTGACACCCCTCTGTATTCTTCCCGACCATTCCCTATGAAAGTGGGTATTCTCTTGTCGCAACTAAAATGTAACGCTGTATTCTCCTTCTCACCTGGTGGTTCTGTGCGTGCAGTCATCACCGGTGACAGGCCAGGTGAGCATTCCTTCAAACCTGACCTTGATCGCTCTCTAAACGAGAACATCTACGATTTCCTGCATTCCCAAGGGAATGGTGAGGGTCTAGAATTTATCATTCAGGCAAGGCATTTCCTGACCTCTCCCAAGAACGCCGAGGGTAAGTTCCACTGGTCCACTCGTGATTCTGTGGGACACGAATCCATTGAGGTTTCCTATGTGGGTATCCCCAAGAACGCTGGATTCTCCGATGTCGTTTCCGCGTTCTTTCCTGGCCTGGCTAAACGCCGGCAACCTCAGGCAGCTGCCTGTTCTTGATGGTTCGTGACATTCTGGTCAACCCGTCGTTCTTCATTCCTGATGCCTGCCTTTCTGCTGGACTATTCCTCATCCGGTACCCATTCCTGCTCACCAGTCTAGTCTAGCCTAGCATTCTTCAGGATTCCTGCCATTACCACGTTCCTCCATCAGGAATGCCCAGAGCCATGAGGCTCCTTTCTGGTCCTTCCGGATAGGAATGATGATGGATTCCACATCCCGCCATAAATGAGCACCCGGGCATTCCTGTAACACTGGTCAAGAGCGCTTGTTCCTCATATTTCTAACCCTTTGTAGTCTCGCCTCTTTCTTGGCTTCGCGCCTTTTCCTGCGGGCATTCCTGGCTATGGCCTTTCTTGGCCAGCTCATAAATACAGAGAACGCTATGCAGATTCCCATCACGATTACGAAGACGGGATCAAACATGCGAGTGTTCTGTGGTTGCGGTTGCGGTTGCTTCTTCCGCTCCCATCTGGTCCACCAGCAAAATCCTCAACCCAAGGCTTGGAGCTTCAAGCCCTCTTTCCTCAATCACCTGTTATACACACCTTCAATTGGGTGTGGTGTGGGCTTGATGTCCCAACCTTGGCGTGGCTCTACGGTGAGGTCAGCCCCTTGAAGTGGGATGACACGCCATCTCGTTCGGGAGTTACGTAGCGTATCAAACGAATCAAGAAACATTTCTAGCGCTGCTTCCGGCGTTTCTGCTGCGTACACGCCCTTAAACATGTGGCCGTAGCTTGCCTTACAGATCTTCTCAGGGTCGGCATCTAAAGCGACCTGGAGTATCATCCAAAGAGGCAGCCACGATCCGGCCCTGGATGTATGAATATGAATTCCCTGCTTACTTGTCATAGGAATATTATATCACAGGTGATTGAGGAAAGATACAACTAAGTGATTTATTGTTTATCCCTTGGTAGAGATCTTCCAGGTCCCGAGGTAAATGACCTCGGTTTGTACGTTTCTGTGCCTGGCCGGAGTGGGATGCTGCCTTCACTTTTCACTTCCCAATCATCGCCCATGATCTCAGCCACCGTGGCGTCAGTGCCCGCTATCCACTCCTGTCTGGTGAACGTAAGATTGTGCGCAGCCCTAGAAAGAAGAACTCCATCCCACTTCAAGTTTGAAGCGAATGTGTTCGCTGGTGCCGCGAGGTTCACGTAGACTGGGTGCTCCCGTGTTGCAGGGATGTCGGTCAACTTCATAAGAATATTATATCACAAGTGATTGAGGAAAGATACCATTAAGTTCATTATGATTTATTTTCAATTAGCAGAGAAAAACCTGTACAAGGCACGAAATTCCACTGTCGAAAAAGAGTGAAAATAACTGTATCTATTTTTCTGAGCCTATGATACCATATTCATACCAGGTCAGGAATGGCACTGAGTAAATACTGAGTTTAAATAATTATAAAATAATCCTGTTCTTTTGAATGAGATTATGTTATAATTGAAAGGACGGAGGAGATAGAAACGGTACGGAAATAAAAATTAATATATAAATAAAAAAACCTTTTAAAATAACCGAGTTTATGTTATAATAATCTTACGGAAACGGAGCAAAAACAAAAAACTTAAATATTAAATATAAATAAAACAAACCTTTTCTCGGTACCGAAACCGTGTTATAATAATCTAACAACGGGGACCTAATAAATCCTCCCTAACACAAAGGCAAATACATATGGCTATCTCACTCATCGTCGGCAACACCTACAACGTCATTGGGGCGAAAGGGGCGTTTACCAACGCGCAGATTATGGTGGCGATTTCCGAGAACAAGCAGGTCGGCCTTGTCACCCCTGACATGGACCTGAAATACCTCGGGAAGCTTGCGGGCGGCAAGAGCGGCGGGAAGCATCACACCTTCCAACTCCCCGAGGGAGTAACCGTGCTGGGCAGCAACACCATCGTGGGACACCCGAACCACTTCGATGTGGCAGCAGGGTACAACGCGAACAAGGTTGGGGCGACCAAAGGGACCCTCGCCGAGCAAATCGCCACGGCATCCCGCAATGTAGCGGAAGCCCAGGCTCACCTGGCACGAGCCCAAGGCCGCATGGCAGAACTGGAGCAGAAACGAGTCGAGACCGAAGCGGGCATCGAAAAGGCAGCCGCCGAAAAGGCGAAAGCCGGGCCCTGCACCGTCTTCACCCCCGAGGAGATCGCTGGGTGGGAGCAAATGGAAGCTGAGCGAAAGGCCGCCGCTTCCGCTGAGTAATCAATAACCTCCGGGGAGGGCTCACGCCCTCCCCACTTTCTCTGTGTTCTTAATGAGTATTCTTGCGCTGACCCTGGTATATCCTTGGTCATGGAGTTCCGCCCATTAAGAACACAGAGAGGGTCTCTGGGTTCCCCCCTTTGATTCTTCGTGACCATTCCATGGTTACATACCCATGATAGTTCTCGTTATTCTGGTTAAGAGCCAGTGTTCTCTGTGACTGTCCTACCACCATTCCTTAGGAGTGTTCTCTGTGATTAACTGCGAAGCTGTATTCTCCCTAATTCCCACGCCGGGTGTTTCTGGCCCTGGGAATTCTGTCAAGATGGTTGTTCTTAATGGGCGTTCTGAAGAAAGGATCTGGCCCACTGCGTTCCTGCCTGGTGTTTCTTTGGCTGAGATGGCTGACAACATTCTTCGGACCATTCTTCCGACCAAGACCCAGGATATCCTGGTTGAGGAAACTATCATCCTTCCTGACGGGACTGTTACAGTATTCTTCAGTCTCACCAATCCAGATGAGCCCATTCTCCTGACGGAGCCCTATGTTCCGGTTGACGACCAGGATATTCTGCATGTGGTTCCCTTCGTTCCGAATTCTTCAGAACTGGCGTCTATTCTCTCTTCACTGGAGAATGCCAGGTATGATATTCCGGACAATTCCGCATTCTCAAAGAATGGTCCCGTCGTCATGGTTCCTTGGGAACCAATGATTTGTGTCCAGCGTCCCCGGAAATAGCATGATCACTCAGCTAAAAACTTTTTTCATAAATCCCCTTGTGCTGGCTTTGCTGGTCATCTTTCCGGCTAGCCTGTACGGGGGTAAGGGAGTTTATTTCTTGCTTAGCCTTCTGTAGCCCAGCATTCCCTCTCTAATAATGTTGTAATATTTTTGTATCTTTCGGGGTATGGCTGTATTACAATATTCTTGAGGATGGAAACAACAACATGATTTATGGAACTGATGATTGCGCAACCCCTCCCGAAACGCTGACCGGCCGGATTCAAGTCCAGGTCGAGTTCCGCAATGGCAAATGGCTGATCTCCATCGCTGATGAGGACTGTATTAAAAAGCAGTATGAGTCTGACCACATGCCGAAACTTACTGATCTCAGACCAACAAGGCCTCCCTCGAAGTCCAGTGCAGTGCTTGAATCGACGAAGACTCCCTCGGATCTTGAAGGGATGAGGGAATTCGTCATTGAATTCCAGCCGCCGGTTGGAAACATCACACATCTCAAATGCGTCGAGGGAGATGCTGCAGGCTACGGGTGGCACGTCAAGATTGATGAAGAATGGATTAACGGATACATAGTCGACCGAACCCACCTTAAAGAAGTCTGGGACGTCGCCGGAGCATTCTTCGAAAAGATGGGTGTCTACAACACTCCCGCTTTAGACTGACTCCCCATTCTCCTCGTTCTCCCCACCCTCCTCGTTCTCCCCACCCTCCTCATTCTCTTCATGATATAATATCGTAATTTTTCTGTATTCTCTGTGATATGATCGTATTATAATATTTTTAGGAAAAAAATGGAAACCGAATTTGAATACCCTGACTGGGAAAAAATTAGGGCTAAACACCCAAACATGATCATCGGATCAACTTTTTATCATGGCTGTGGTGAATTTATCGCTTCCATCAACGGTCAGCGCTTTTGGAAGGGAGGGGTAGAAGAGGGCGACGGCAACACATTGGTTGAAAAAGCGATATCAACGTACGATATGGTTCAGCGGAGAATGGAAGCTGCTGGAGTCACACATTGCCTCGTTGATGAAGAAGATCCCAGCATGGAACTTCGCCCCATCCAAAAATTCTTCGATGAAGATCGAGAGCGCGCCGCAGATGTCTATTACGACATCTGCGACTACTGATTTCTCTTTCTAATAATGTTGTAATACTCTTGTGTCCTCAGGGATATGATTGTATTACAATATTTTTAGGAATTGGGAATTTCCCAACATCCAAACAAGGAGCAAAATTATGGGCGCAGGATCTAGAGGTCGTCAAGCGGGCGACGCAGACGAGTTGGATGAATCAATCACAACGGCATACGCTGATGGTGATGGGACGATGCAGTCAGTTCTTGAAGCGCTAAGCGTTTTCGACATTCACCATAATCTCTCAATCCTCCGTGGTTATCTTGATGTCGTCCCCCTGACCGGCATGTCCATTGCGGAGAGTAGAGAGATCGAAGAGCTTGTGGATGACCTGATGGATAGCCTCAAGTGCTTTCTCGAAACTGGAGAATACTATCCAGGCGCTCGTGCAAACCGGGCCGACCAGTTGCGCGAAGAAGCTGATTTTCAAGCAGAAAAACTTTGGGACGAGACCATCGCGCAAGTTGAGGTTCTTGCTGAGGGTGAAATAGAGCTTGAACAGCCAAAACCAACAACCATCTTCGTTCTCACATACGACGTTGTAGGCGAGGACGAGCTTCTAGGCTTCTTCAGCACAAGGGCTCTGGCTTGGAAGTTCGCCGAGGATTGTGCACAAGAAGATTGGGAATCGGAGCAGGAATATGGCACTGACGAAACTTTCGAAGAGTTTATGATCGATTGGAGACGTGCAGTCGTTCATGAGTGTGCTTTGGATCAATGCTTCAAGCCGTATAAATCCGGAGATCCGGACCGCAACCTCAGCCTCCGCCTTCGTGATCAAGACTGGGGCAACGCCAAAGAGACCACATACGAGAGCTTTAAAAACAGCTAGCCTGCCATTCTCTTTCTAATAATGTTGTAATATTCTTGTATCTTCCGAGAATATTCGTGATATAATATTATTAATGAAAAAAACTGGGTATGCCACATTTACATATAGATGGTTCAGTCAAGCTGAACCATCAGTAACACAAGAGCTTCGGGACAAAATCAATGCAGCCTTTGATGAAGGCGGCTATGGTGCGGGAATGAAGTACTGGCATGATAACCGTCCCTCAGATGAAGTCCTAGATGCAGTCTGGGCATCCCTTACCGATGTCAGGGCCGAGATTGAAATGGCTGCACAGGAAGTCGGCTTTAGTCCAAAGAGTCAAAAGGCTTTTGATCGTATCATGAAAGAAGGACCCCATCGAGTCCCGCTCAAAAGTAACAGGCTCAAAAAGATGGCAGATAGGCTTTCACCCGTTGCTTCGCACATCGCAAATTCACTATGTGATTATGAAGCACAGGTTTTTTGTGGAGCTTTGCGAGGTCATGACGAAGGATAAACTCCTCGTTAAATTCTCTTTCTAATAATGTTGTAATATTCTTGTATCTTCCGAGAATATTCGTGATATAATATTATTAGGAGTTAAACACTACATGGCAAGCTTACCCAACCAAGACTACCACCGACGTAATGCTGCACCGATCCCAGCAGAAATCTGGGCCACCGATAAGTGGCAAGAGCAGAATGCTGCCAAATTCAAATCACGTAGAGATGCAGTGGAACTTTACGCTGCCACGTTCAAGCTTGTTCTGAATGTTGATCCCATGGAGGAGTGGTACGAAGACATCGGCCTGCATGACTACAGTGCATCAGAATTCGGCACCTCTCATGAACCCCCAGTAATCTACTTGGCGATTCGTGATGTTGTTGAAGAAGAGTTGGAGGAGCTTCCTGAGTATGAAGTTGAGGGCATCTTCATCACCGACTCGACCGGGACCCAGATGAGAACGCTCCAGTTTGTCAAGAATTGCTGCAGCTTCGGAATTGCTGCACATAATAAGTAAACAATTTAGTATTCCCTGTATCCTAATCGTGTTACCATGTTCTTAGGAAATGACACAAACTCATATAATTTTATCTTATGAAGATCTGAGTCTTCGTTTATGTGATCAGGGCACCCGTGATGACCTGATCAAGCTTTTGAATGAAGGGTGGAAACCTGAGCCTGGGCCGTTCTCCCTTTGGGACATCACCGATGACGGCCACATCTATAAGGTAAATACGTACCTAGGCAAAATCGTGATTGCCCCATTACCTAAAGGTGGTAACTCCCTTGATGTCACGTCGTTAATTGACTAAATTCTCTTTCTAATAATGTTGTAATACTTTTGTATCTTTCGGGACATGATCGTATTATAATATTTTTAGGAATTGGGAATTTCCCAACATCCCTTTACAGGAGTTAATATGGAAGCACCCTTCGACTGGGGCACGATCAGTGTCAACTTTCCTTCAATTGCCAACCTGCTTCTTGAGCAAGTCGAGGAGTTTGGTGATGAAGGTGAGGAAGAGTTCACCCCAATCTACCTGGACGACGACGAGTATCTTGGTGAACCCCCGGGTGATGCTGAAGCTTATCTTGAGGGCGACACCCTTATGATTGTGCACCCCACTGAGCTCGATGCTTACCTCATTTGCATCAACCCGTCCGGAATGGTGTACCACCCAGGACCAACCTTCTACACATATCGGAACGGCAAGCTTCACTATGAATCTCAAATGGACAATAATTCCACCATCGACCTCTTCGAGGGTGATGAAGCCTTCACGGGCGACCAAGGCCGGTCGTATATGGCTGCTTCAACAACATGAAGTGCAGTGGCGAGTTTAGGGAATCGACTGGGTGGATTTATACCAAATGGGACGCTGAGAACACTGCACCAAACACTTGCGCTCGGAAGCCCTATGGCCAGAGGAGAAAAAGAGGGAAATAATCCCCCTAATTTCCTTCTCTAATAATGTTGTAATATTCTTGTGTCCTCAGGGATATGATTGTATTACAATATTCTTAGGAATTGGGAATCACTGAGGTCACCCTCCATTGCAAAGCAGGTAAGTATGTCAGAATGTATCAGAAGCCCCCACAAAAGTGGGAACCTCTCTATCAAGGCTGTCGATGAAGGGGGCGAAACCTTCGGGAACATGCTCCTTAGGTTCATATGCTATGAGCTTTCGACATGGCACCTCATGCCGAAGGACTATGAGGCTTTGAGAGTGTTCTTAGAACAAACACATGATGATTGCGCATGGATTGACTATAAGGGTACTCTGGATGCTCCTGGACCCGTGAGCATCACCATTTATGTGTGGAATAGCTGGCTACATGATGGACTCCCGAAGACGCCAAGGTCACTTATCCTCCGGTAAGCCAGGAAAAAAGAGGAAAATAATCCTCAATCGTATCCTATCTGTGTTATAATATTCCTATGGAAAATGCGGATATTGAATCCAAACTCATCTCTGATGAACTCCTTCGCCTCTCCACCCTCGATACCTTCCGAACCGTCGCATTTCGGGTCAAGGGAATTGACCCGGGTGAATATGGGGGTGGGCACGAACTTCAAGCAATCTGTTTTGAGTTTCTGGAAGAGTCGAACTCCAAGGACTTCATGGGTCTGACGGACGCCGATTTGGACGAAGGGCCAGGAATCTGGTACAGACTGAATGATGATCTCACCACCTTCATGCAAGAATTTAGCTTCAAAAGCTGATTCCCTTCTCTAATAATGCTGTAATATTCTTGTATCTTCCGGGATATGATTGTATTACAATATTTTTAGGAATTGGAATTAATCCAATATCCAAACAAGGAGTTTCTATGACTAGCAAAGTGTATCTCGTTATTCGTGAAGATGAGTTCGGTGACTCAGTCAAGATTGTCCCAGAAACCTATCAAATCGTAGGGTTTACTCACTCAAAAGAGTTGGCGGAAGCCGCAGCAAACAAGCTCAATCACACTGGGCGCGATGGATGTGGTCATGACATCGACTTCAGTGATCCCTATTGGGGAGATGAGTTCTGTGATGGTGATATAACTGTCTGGACAGTCGAGGAAGTTGACGCACTCTAATCTCATTTTCTAAGAATATTGTAATATTTTTGTATCCTTCGGGGTATGATCGTATTACAATATTTTTAGGAATTGGAAATTCCGAATAAGGAGCAACTATGAGAAGCCCACATAGACTATCCGTGAAGGCAGCGGCAGAATTCTTCGAAGAACCAATTTGGCATAACTACGCCAATGGCAGCCTGATGTTGACCGAAGGTCGCAAGTATTTTGACTACTGCGCATCTCCCGCCCTAAAGTTCAAGGTGAGACTGGTGTCACCACATGATGTGACAGCGATCGTTTATCAGGGCAACTGCCTCTTTGAGGCACTGCATGCATATAATGAGTTAGACTAATTAGTCGAAACGGGTTTAACCCGTCACTTGGGAGTTCCTTCCCAGGTCTGATGAGACAGGAGCATAGATGAAATTATCCGAACTTAAGAAGCAAATCGTTACGCTGGAAGAACGATTCCCAGGGGAGAATATCGAGGTTCGTGTGGGGACCAACGCAAAAATTGATCCCTTCCTGTCCCAAGTCGTGACCACAGGTCTGCGATTTCACAATTCCAGCCCGCCATTCTACGGGCATGAAATCCAGAGCCCACCAATGGAAGCCAGGGTGGTTTTGCACATCACTGTCACACAGAAGCCAGTCATTGTCGATCCCATTGCTCACGCTGATGACTTTGATATCCGTGATAGTCAGTGTCGGAACCCTTCCCAGGATTAACAAAATGTCAGCAGACAACAACATCCTAAACAACCTCACACCAAAAGAGAAAACACTCGTTGAGTATGCGACGATGGTCGAAAGGATGCGAATCGCGAAGATTGTGCATGCTCAAATGGATGACATGCAGAAGGTGGTCGACGGTCCGCGAGACAACATTAAGGGGTACTATGAAATGCTACCCCAGCTGTTAAGCGGGATTAGTGTGTTAAAGTTTACCTTTGACAACATCACCAAGGAGCCTTCCGATGACACAGACTGAAAGAGCCATTCGGCAATCTGAGCGTGAGGACATTGTCCAGCAATTACAGGCCAAGCTTGATAAGCTTACGCTTCGAATCGAAAGCTGGTCAGATGAAGGTGATAGACCATTCAGCCTAATCAGGGCATGCATAGCACAGGAATGTGTCCTTAAAGACATGATTGAGGAGATCACGTATGATGCTGATCTTACTTTCTCTAATGATGTGGCGGGTGTGTATGTGTTTGCAGATGATGGTTCCGCGGGTGATGGTCTTCCTGATGAAGCAATGTGTGCGTTGAATAATTTTTGCATGTTCCTGGACGTCATCATCCGAAAGTGATTCACTCCCTGTGAACAGCACGAAAAGTAGCCGTTAACCCTTCCTCTTTATTCCTGGCGAGACACCACAGCCTATACTCAGAAACCGTCATTGGCTGTCCATTGATGCTGTAACTCTCCGCCCGAGTCTTTGTTCTACGTGACCAACTTCTGTATGAAGGTCCAGTCTCGCAGTGTTCTCTTCCTTCGAACATATGCTGTTCTGACCATACACTCCCGTCTTCATCATATACTATCACAGCCGGTCCATCTTCTCTATGGTATAGACCATGAGTATAATACTTATCTGTGAGCTTAATTCCTTGTCTCGTCATGCAGTATGCAGGCCCATCCGTTCTATGATAGATGCCTAGCGGTCCCTTAAAATCAGCTATCGAAGGATTAAAGAGCCTCTGATCACCTGCAAAACCCACCCTATGTTGATAAATTTGATAAATGCTGTTCTGTGAAAGTGTACTATCTATCATCACAAAGTGTGCAGAGACTTCATAACCCTCAAGCTTTCTTACAATCTTGAGAGTATTCTCGTCATAGATACTAGACGTCCATTCCATATTTTATAATATCACATCTAGCGAGCTCCTACAACATATTTTACTCACGCTCGCCGGCGCAAAAAGTTATCTTTTAAAAGTTGATTCTAAGCCCTTTTTGCAGCCTCTAACAAGGCAATGTAGCCTGAATATTTCGATTGACAGCACCACTCCCTCTTGATACCAGATCTGATAATAAACCTCACCTGTGTGGTAATATGAGATGTATGCTGGCCCATCGTCTCTGTGTATTAAGCCATTTACATACCAGCGCTCGTAGTTAATGTTGCCATTTGGGTAATAAGCGATAACTGCTGGCTTATCTTTCCTATGTGGTCTGCAGTTTTGATACCAGTATTCTGAGCTAATTTTGCCGTTTGAATAATAATCAATTATTGATTCAGCACCATCCATCAGTTTATAATATCACATCTGATGAACTTTTGCAACATATTTTACTCACACTCGCCGGCGCAAAAAGTTATCTTTTTTTGAAAAAAAGGGTTATAAGAGCACATTATCATGAACGGTAAAAAATCATTAAAGTTGCAAAAGCTGTATTAAATGAGACAGGAATGTCATATAATATTTTAAGGGACAGGAAAATTATAATGAGCAAGCTTAATCATCACGCCAATCTTCGATATCGTATATCCCGTACGTATCTTTCAAGGGTTGTTCTTTACCTGTCATTAGCAGGTAAACACGATACAGTTCTATTGGTAGTTCCTCTCCATGTAAATAAAAGATAGCGTTTTTTCTTAGTGAGTTGCTATGAGCAAAAACAACCGCTGGACCATCTTCTCTGTGCGTGATACAAGAAGCATCACGATAATGCACCAAAATAAGCTCGCCATAATCGTCTTTTACTTTTCTTAGAAACCCACCATTAGGTAAGGAAATTCTGCTAATCATATTGCACGCTTCATATTTGATAATATCACATCTGGTGAACTCTTGCAACATATTTTACTCGCATCCACCCCGGGGCAAGTATACCGCTAACTGTTCTTATTTTGTGTCAAATGTTCCTAATTCGTGGTATAATTTATATAGAAATGAGGAACATATGAAGTTTAGTTCTATTAAGTGCTTTCTAGGGTTTCATGATTGGTTTCGCATGTATCGATCAGCAGAACAAAACAAGAGGTACGATGGTGTACCCTTGCAGGATGCGTATGCGTACATTACCGTCTGGGAGGCATGGAAGTTAGGGACCACCATTGGCGGGAGGCATATTACACAGACTTCTACAGCTCGACAAAAAAACTTTATTGCCGACATCCATCGTGACAAAACATGCATACACTGCAAGAAGGTTAATCTGAGGTTTGAAAAGTTGCTAGTTTCGTGTGAAGCGAAGCAAGCAGTAAGAGATCGTGCTAGAGTCGCCGAGTTGGGGCGCCAAAACTGCATTCCCATTGACACTTATGTAGCCAGGATCTGTGAAGCACGTGAAGCGTATGGTAAGCCTGTAACACCTCTAGTGACAGGTAAGGCCCAGGGGAAGCTTTCAATAGCAGAACTTGGGCCAGGAAACATCTCACTTTCAGAAAAGAGTAAATAGTATGTCATTAAAAAGGCTACTGTGTTTCATTGGTAGACATGATTACCATAACGTTCCTAAAACATTTGAACATGCCACTAAGTTCAAAGCAATTGAACTTTACTGGATAGTGCGACAGCTTACACCAGCGCAATTTTCTGCGTGTAACATTTCCCTAGAGAGATCACTTAACCAGAAGCACCTGCAAGTCAATAAAGCAAAAATCTTATGCACGATACATGATAGTGTGTGCGTAAGGTGTAATAATGTCGACTTAGCATTTACGAAGATTCTTTCTGGAGCGGAGAAGGCAATCAGTGAGGCATGCACCAAAAACCAACGAGATGCTGCCAGAAACAATGAGTATGAAGAAATGGTCAAGAAGGCTAGAATGATATACTTTGATGAAAGGCCAGCCCACACTCTTATAACAGATGGGAAGCTTTCAATAGCAGAACCACATAATGGTAGGGTTTCTATACCTAGGAGTCACAAATAATATGGGTTGGAAAAAGTTGCAATGTTTCATTGGGTGGCATGATTGGTGCAACGCTCTGCCAACGGTCGAGCAAATAAAGAGGTGGGATTCCTTAGATATTGCTCATATCAAGCAAGCAGCCAGCTGGGCCGTCCGTAGTCATTCTAAGAAGGAAGTCAAGTATTTTTATCGTGATAAAGCATGTAGGCGATGCGAGAAGATTGATTTGGCACATGAAAAGCTGCTGGAAGAATCAGAAAAGATAGAGTATAAAAGCACCCAAATTGAGCATAAGTCCAAAGATATAGAACATATTCTGATAAGTAAGATTACGGGTGCTAGGATGCAACGCCATAAAGAGCTTGTCGCAGGGACAGAGATAAAACAATCTTCTGGTGGGAAGCTTTCAATCGCAGAAAATGTTGAGGGGAGCGTTTCGCTGCCAAGTGATGAGACTTTAAAAGCACGACACACAGAAGATGAGCTTGATTTCGAAGTTAGTCAACAAAGAGAAGCAAAAATAGTAGACAATTACGTTTCTTAAAGTTAGGAGGGGATGGGTAAGAGCATAAAAGCAGCATAATTGTGAGGCTCGAAAAAAGGGCCGAGCCAAGTCCCACCAGCCCCCGTCGCCAGCCACTACTATCCCACGCCTCCCCACATAAAAAATAACACCTTCCCACAATCATGAGGTCATCATCTAGCCCTATGATTCGAGGGATATATGTACACTTGTCGTTCTGTGCTTGATTAAATCCGAGTGATTCTGTGCATTTCTGTGCTGTTCCAGCATACCATATACAAAGCATCAAAAAACATGTGGGGATATGTGTGCTAAAAAGCACCAGATGTGGTATAATAAAGGATGAAAAATATAATCTTAGCTGGCCTATTTACTCTAACTGTGGGGTGTGGACCTGCAATCGAAAAAGAAGACTTCATTGGTGCATGGACTTATTATAGCGGAATTTCGACAGACATATGTTCTAATGGTCAAACACAAGTACGTTCCGCTGCAGGCGCAACAATCGCATATGAACAGAAGGGTGACCTCATAAGGGCGTATGGCATAAATGACACCAATGTAGGGGAACTTATATTTGGTGATGATGGGTTCTATTACAAGTTAAACAAGAATAAGCTTGTGGCAGAAGGACCCCAGTCTCAATGTTGGAGAATTTACAATGGCAATTACCCCTATGAATGTCTAACCCAAGAAGAAGCCACGTTCAGCATGGAGTATTCAAATGTTAAACGAGAAGGTGCTGAAGATGTTGAGGAGCTGGTCATAACCATGGCAGGTAGTGGTCACCATGAAGGATTGCTTAGTAATGATACACGTGATGTTGGTTTGTCTTGTGACTATACAATAGAGGGTAAGTTGTTGTTCAACCCTATTGCAACCAACTTGTTAGACTAGTTCTATTCCTTTAGTCTATCCTAGATCTTTGCTTTATTTTGGTTTGCTGCCCTGGATGAGGGCTTGATATGGCAGCCACATGGCGGAGGAGTGGGGCAACACAATCATCATCAAGTATATGTCCGTCCTTCCTTTCTAATGTCGAAACACCTTCGGGTGTCATATTGGGTGACCTCCAACGTCTGATGAGATAGGTCAAGGAGAAGTTATGAGCGCATCTAGAAGAGACACTCAAGTAAGCAGATTAAAGAAAATCCTCCCGGGAGTACTTCAGACGAAGGGTATAATGTGCTTCATCCATGCTTATGATGAAGGCGGAATGAACCGAGCCTGGGAAAATGTTGATACAGAAGACAAGCAGGCATTCATGGCTTTCTGTGAAAGCATCATGGATGAAGAGCTAGAGTACTTGGCCGCCTTTCTTGGTCATGGTGATGAAAGCCTAAGTAGCCTATTCTCTGATTTCCTTGAAAAAATGGAGGTTCTATTTCAAATAGAATCAGACAAGGAGTATACAGAACAGCAAAACGCCCACAACGAGTGGGTGAAAACTACCAGGACCTCGAACCAGGGGAAAGTCATTACTCGAGGTGATCGCGTCTTATCGGAATCTGGAATGACTGGTGTGGTCGTCGGGGTGGTTTCTGAGACGGCACAACACTTTGGGTCCATTAAAGTATGGAATGAAGACACCAAGGGGTGTTGTGACCAATGCGGAGAAAATCCCACTCGCACATTTTCATTTAGCAATTGGGAATCAGAATTAATAATTCTCGATAAGTAACATCCTTGTATCCTTCGTGTCCTTCTTGTATTAAAATATTTCAGGATTCGGGAATCACCCAATCTTTTGAGATAGGATTCATATGTACGAATTGTTGAGTGGCATCTTTATTTTTTCAATCACCATCATGTCAGTGTTTGCCTGATGTTGGAAGCTGTCTTAAACTGAGTGGAACGCCGTATTGACGCTATTGGTGGCATGAGTTGCAGAGCATGTCCAATTTAAAATCGGCTGCATTCGAAACGCCCTAAGGGCGTCATGTTGGGTGACCTCCAACGTCTGATGAGATAGGTCAAGGAGAAGTTATGAATATCACGAAACCCAAACCCACATCTGCAGTTATTACGCACACCTGCGGGCCAGCCGAGAAGACGTATAAAGTTACAAGCACCGTCAAGCTCAAGAAAGTGAGCACAAAGGAGCTAAAATAACAATGATGTACTTTGTAGGAACTGCACAAGAGGAAAATAAGAACTCACTTAAGTATTTTTTGACCCAATTGTGTTCCTCTGTCGAAACAGAGGACGGACCGGAAGCTGCAGCTAAGCTATATGCAGCCGATATGGATAGCGTTGACAGGGAAGATCTCGTTATTTATGTTATAAGTCAACGAACCACTTGTACTGTACGCAATGAAACTGTTTCGACGGTTACGGATATAGAAACAAAAGATGAAAAATAAGTATCATCTGTAGGATGCCAGTGTTACAATATTCTTGGAAATAGGAAATAAAGCCTATCTCCAATGGAGTATATAGCATGGCTGGCATCAACTCAATCGACATCTACTCAATTCCACATTCGCAATCCAAGAAAGCTGGCATTACCAATGTCGACTTCATCGCGTTATACCTCATGAAATATGGACCAACGAAGTACACGCCACTTCGTAATGCACTTCTGCGTTGGCGGGGCATCAATCCTAAGAGGGCATCTCGTGGATACCTCACCAACTACTTCAGCGGAGCACCCTCAAGTGGTCGATACAGGGCATACAGTGACGGCTATGCTGGACTTACCTACGGGTTTGGAGTTAGGTACGGCCCTATCACCCACAACTGGAGAGCATATTGGTGGAAACCAGAGACGTCCATTCGCACAGAAACCCAAGTCATGCGGGAAATTCCGATCTATAAAGATGGTAAAGAGACTGGAGAAACGAAGAGCATTCCGCAATTGGACGTCACTATGACCCCATCCGGACACCACAATGATCCTTTCCAACTTACTGGACGAGGCAAGAGGCGGGCGACTTTGGTATTAAAGACCATCACTTCCCTAAAGCTCTAAATCCCTCTCAGCTGCTCGCCTCTTTGCTTCCTGCAAATTTTCTAATGCCATAATAAGTGATTCAAGTTCGCTTGTTGAATTTGTTCCACCTACCCCTCGGACACACCAGTTCATCGGCCTAGGCCTCCCACTCATATCTGGTTGATTATTTTGCCAGACATGGGTGGTAATTTTATCATCTTTATAGGCTTTGCGAACGATATCAATCAACACGCAGGCTGTCATTATGTCACTGAAGTCTGGCCACCATCGCTGCTGATCTAGCAGTTCAGTGTAAACATGATATCTGCCTGGCCCAAACCAACCGTCTTCAGTGATAATGTCATTGCACAACCTCCCCCAGATAAGATCATTCGTAGGGTGGTTGTATCTCATACCATCCCTGAGCTCATCAGATGATGTACATGCGTTAAATAGTTCACCAAGAGCGTGCCAATAATCTCTATCTTTTGTCATTCTAGTCACCGCACTCGATTGTTTTAACGCAACCATCATGATGGCAAAATAGATTAATCAATCCACTTTCCGTGCGAACAGAGCAGTTATTAACTGAGCAGTGAACGCCAGTTATCGGGATGCCAAGATCGTCTGCCCACTTTTTTGCAAGAACATCTCTTGGTACTGATCCGCAACATGAAATGCAGCTAGCAAGTACGAGTAAAACTACCCACTCAACTATATGTTTCATTTGTTATGCTTTCTGCCTGTATACAGATCCGATGTCAATCCACTTTCCCCCGATGTGGTTGCCAGCATGGTTATCACGTTGTTCATAGATGATCCCATCTACAGAAAACTCTTCTGGAGGGTGAACGAAGCAGACGCCACCGGGCTGCACATACGCTGGAAGTTGTTCTTTACATAGCATACGGCGCTGCAGGACCAAGACAGACATGCGACCATTTATAGCGCGCTGGACAACTTCCAGCTCTAGGATGGGTGCGACTGGAATATCCATTTTTCCAAGAAAAGCTTGATGCACAGCGAGCGTGTCGTCGTACATCATAGATAATTTAAGAACTGTGTTACCGGGCATGGGCCAAACATATGACTCAGTACCATACCAGGGTGGATACCCATAGGCTTCTTTGAGACTATTTAATATATGATTGTCTAATTCGAGATTCATCTGTTGCCCTCTCTTACGGCTCGGATCTTTTTTTCGAAGTCAAAAACGGCATGATAAAGAGAGTGAAGGTCTGCTCGATGATCAGAGTCCCATTCTGATGGATTATTAATCCTCTCGTTCATTGCTTCGAGCAGACCTTCACACCCATCAATAATCTTGTCGCAGTGTGGTGTTAACTGTTGTTCATCTGGTGTATATGACATCATGTCCTCAAATATCTAAAGCTGTGGTTTGTTTAACCAGCACCCGTGTTCGTCCTCTTGTTACGGTTGCTTGATATGTGAATGGTCGGCCAGAACAATCATATGCTGACTCAGCCCATTCAACATTGAGATCAAAGTCATGAGCGATGTCGATGTCTGGAGTACCAGCTGAGTATACTTTCCATCGTGTCCAGGACTCACCGCAACCGCCCTTGTCGGACACTCCCTCAGATAAAATGGGCTGAGTGCATTCCCATAATACTTTCCCTAGGAGATAAGCAAATTCATCCCGTGCCCTAAACTCATCAGGTGAGCACTCCAGCTCCTTCAGGCGCCTAAGAACTTCTTTTAAAGAAACACCAGGAATGCGATAAAAGGTATGACGTGAGTGCGGGTAAGGCTTCATATTTCCTCCTTAGAGCAAGCTTCGTAAGTCTGCAACGAGTGCTTTGCACCTAACGTATTGACTCAAATATGTGATTGTATCTTCGACGTCGGTTGGATCAACCGGTTCACCAGCTCGACCCCTTTCGAGAAGAAGCTCTCCATACTCAACCTGCTTATCGAAGATATCAACAATCTCGAATGCTGCATCACAATCGAACATCAGTTAAGCTCAGGTTCTTGGCAAATGAAATAGTTATTGGCCATTTCCATAGCTTCCAAGAAGCCGTCAAGAGGAAACTCATATCCGCCCCTGTCACGGCGGGCATAGGACCCATCATGTTTAATGATGAAAGTATATCTTGCTTCAGCGCTTGTTGTACCTACACGATGCTCACTATCAGCAAAGCTATGATACACATATCCAGAGACATCAGTCTCATTAGGAAATGCTTGTTCAGCATTTACCTGCAGAGCTTTGAAAAGCTGGTTTGCAGAGTAAGTATTAATGTCAGCCGTAGTTCCAGGTGGGAGTTTATTTTTCAATTCTGGCCTCATTTCCTAATAATATTATAACACATGTATTAAACCTATGTTACGTTTATTTTTCCTGTTGTCTCAGTACTCGAGGCGCAAGCTTCGGCGCATAGCACGGCGTTGATACCGCTTCATCATCCTGCGGCCGTTGGGTCCGTAATCCCGTAAGCCGATAGAAATCGCTTCCGACATAGAATTCACTATACTTATTAACCTTTGTCATCGTAAGAATATTATAACATATTCATGAAACAAAAGAACTTGTTTTTATCATTTTGTGTATAATATTATCACCGATTTTATATAACCACAGCCGCATAAGTGCTATTAGGCTCACCTCTCGGGGACTGGATATCCTTTATTATATGGATATATATCCAAAATTATGGTTTATTAGAGGTGAGCCCAGGAATACCGTCAATAAAAGTAAGATAGTGAAATCTGTTGTATCTTCAGATTCAATGATGTGTTATAATATTTTAACCGATGGAAATACCACAAAGCGTTCACGAAAAAGTTCATAGTGTTGAGTCACAATGGCATTATACTATCATGACAAAGTATGGTTATAAGACTGAAGTGAGGGAGCGTAAGGGGCTTGTTCGTTCGTATAATTATTCATCATCCAATGATTGTAAAGACATCACTTGCTCGACCGGCGTCAACGGAGATCATTGGTTTACCAGATCCGAGTGTGGCGGGTGGGCGGGAGGGTATGCAGGTGAACTAGAAGATTACCTTCGCTCAATTACGGAAACTAAATAGTATCATTGGTTAAACATACGTGTTATAATATATCTACAATGACAAAGGTTATTAACAACAACGCCCCACACAGAATCACATTGTCGCTTACACTGAATCCTGCTAAGGATGCAGTCAGAATTCAAAGCTCTGATGGCGATGCTGCAGAGATCAGGGTTAAAGACTTGCACGGGTGGGATTCTAATCAAGAACCACCCCAAGCTATGCTTAATGTAGGCTCCGAAATCCTCAGTGATTTCTGCTCAGGGCAAGATGTTCGAATGATGAGCAAGCGCCTGTGGGGAAATCAAGTAACCATCTTTTACACGCTCTATCCAAACGAAGGGTAATCACGATGACAATTCGAACATACTCCTATGTCCTGACAGCCTGTATTGATGGGTCTTCACCCATTCCCATTGGCCATTTTCCTGATTGGTCTTCGGCACTGGAATTTGTCACAAAAAGTGTACCCCCGACCCAAAAACATTGGGTGGAACATGACGGCTCCACGGACATTGAATACATTAACATCACACCCATTGTGATGTACCCATCTTCGCTACAGGAAGCCTCTGACTCTGTCAGGCAAACAAAAGAGCTGGTTGATTTTGGCGCATGGCCATGCTGGTCTACCGAAGACGGCAAAAAGCCGGTGTCATTCAATAGCATAAGAAACACGTCAGAGATTTAATCGTTTCATTAGTATCCTGTCTGTATTATAATAATCACACAATGGATATGTTCATGATCTTCGATCAATCTGGCCCAAGCAATGATTTGCTGGGATCATTTCCCTCAGAAGGTGAAGCAAAACACTTCGCATATGCACAGTCAAGGGGATACGACTACTGTCAAGGTCTCAAAGTGCCTTCAGGCACCCCCGTCGAACTCCTCGACCCAGACTGTGACGATGCCGAGCTTGAGGAGTATGGCATCACTCGATTCCAAATATAAAATATTCCTTTCTTCAGTATCTCACCTGTGTTATAATATTCTTACAATTATGACAGGAACAAACAAACCCACAATGTGTAAAGGTAAGCTCGAAGCTGTTGCTAATGAGCGCCGCCGGATCTTGGACTTCTTCGAAGCCACTGCTGCGAGACTTGAGGCCAATATGTCAAAAGGTGACGCTGAAGCTGAAGCTGCTTGTGCTCAACTATCAATTCTGCAGGAGCTGGAGGATGTTGTCCTAAATAAGTGATAATGCCTGTATCTATCGAGTCAAGACAGTGTTAATATATTCTTAGGAATTGAGGAACAACATGAAATTAGAAATTACTCTTGCACCATGTATTAAACAACTCGGCGGCGGACCTGAAAGTGAACTGCAGTTTGAGCCCGCGATCACTGTCAACGTGTACGAAGCAGCGCGGCCGCCAAGAAATACGATGCCGAAAAGTGTTGAGTCTACCACGGATTTATTTCCAGCCGAAGACGAAATTGAACTCACTCTTAAAGCGCGCCAGTCTGGTGTCTTGCTAGAACAAACTAGGGTTTTAGCACTGGTTAACGAAATGCATGAGACTCTATGCGAAGCTCTTAAGGAAGATGGCCACTTCAACGGGAATCACACCAAGTATGATGCTCAGATTGATGCACTCAATCAACTCCAAAAATTAATTTTGGGCACAGAAAAATAAAGGTATCCATCGAACCAAGACAGTGTTAATATAAACCAACAAACCGGATAATGGAAATTAAATAAAGAGAAAAAATAAAGAAAAAATAAAGTATCTTTAGAGCCAAGACAGTGTTAATATAAACCAACAAATGATGAAAGGCGGAATTAAAATGAAGAAAACCTGACGATCTTGACTTTAATAAATAAATGCAAAACTGGGAATTAAGAAACGGAAAGAAAAAGCCGAAACGCTGAGAAGCGTCTGCTAAGACTAACCCCTTGGCACTGATGAGGCAGGTAAATAAATTAATTACCTTGTTTCAATTGAATTAAGAATGTAATAATATATTCTTACAAACGGGGATTGGAAATTCCCCCTCAACATTCAAAAGAAAGCAATAACCAATTATGCCTAAAGCAATCAACTTCGTCTCCGGCCAGTCTTACAACGTCTTCGAGGACAAGGGTTCCGCCATCAATGGTAAGGGTCAGCTCCAAATTTCCGAAAACAAGAATAAGGGGAGCATCACCCCAAGCATGGACCTCACGTACGTCGGTCGTGGGGCAAAGGACACTCCCAACGCCGGCAAGGATATCTTCGACTTGCCTGCTGGGGTGGTACTTCAAGGCCAAAGCCAAATCGTTGGCCACAAGAACCACTTCGATTCCCAGACCGAATACAATCTCGCCAAGAACGGAAGTGCCCGAAAGGGTACTTTGGCGGAGCAGATTGCCGACGTCAGGAGCCGGCTGGCTTCGAATGCCACTTTCCGCCTCAAGCTTGAAGGGCAAATTGCTGCTCTTGAGGTTAAGCAGTCCGAACAAGAAGTAGCTGAGGAGCTTGCGGCACAGGTGAATGCTGCGGCTGCTGCTGATTTGGCTGCTGCAGAAGCTGAAGGGCCTAGCGCCCCTGAAGAGGTCTCTGAGGCTGACGCTGAGGAAGCGGAAGCATTGGCTGCTGCAGAAGCGGAGAGTGATTCCGAGGTCGACCTTGAGGCTTTGATGGGGAGCCTTACGGAATCTACGCCAGTCGTCGACTACGACGAAGCCTAAGCCGAAAGGGCTAAGCCGAAACCCCCTCGGGGGTTATCCTAGGGTTACCTCCTAGGGTCTGATGAGGCAGGTTCCCTCCCTATTCTTAGGAAAACATGAAACAAAAAATTACTCGGGCAATGAACAAATCTGATTGGAAGTGCCCATGTCATGGTAAACAAGTTGTTGAAAAGCGGCGGATGAGAGAGGATAATCAAGGCCGACGTAAATACGCTGGTACATATTTTTCATGCCCCCAGTATTCTGAGTGTGGCTACTACGTCTCAGGGACATTTCAAGTCCCACTAACTGATGATGCTGGCATCGCCCTTAACCGTCAAAAGAAAGACTAAGATATGAGTAAAATGTACATTGTTGTTGACCAAACTACACCCAAAGATGTGGTGGCCTTAGCAACGGGTGACCAAATTGAAGCAGAAGAATATGCGGTCAAGTATGACCCAAGCCACTTCAACATGCGAATCATTTGCCTTTCACCAGGTGACACCATCGTTCCAGGTGCTAATGAACGCTTCCCGGGTAAAGTAATTTTCTAAGTCGAAACGGGCTTCGGCCCGTCGTTCTGGAATGACTCCCAGGGCCTGATGAGACAAGTCTTAACCTTAAACAAAACGAGAACTTTATGAAGACTATGGGATTTTTTGGATTTCTTTTTGCGCTGATTTTCCTTGTTGCCGGTGCGGAACTTGGCTATAGCGTTTTTAAATCAGCAACTGATCAGTGTGATGTCCGGCTTCCGATCGACGCATATCTACATGGGCAGTGGTTGTGCCCCGAAACCAACATCATTGGTGAACGATGAAGCAGTCTAATTCAAGCGATTTCATCTTCTGGGCGGCTGCAGCAGCCACCATTGGGTCCGCTTGTTTATCAATCGGGTTTGTGTTAGGTAACCTTTGGTTAAGCCTAAGCTTCGGCGCAAGTGCATTGAAGGCTTTCACCAAAGGATGTGACAGAACGTACACCATTGAAAAATATGTCAGTGGTGATTGGTTCTGCGAAGCGAAAACCCCCTACACACGATAAGTCGAAACGGGCTTCGGCCCGTCATTCTGGTCTAACCTCCAGAATCTGATGAGACAGGTTAAAGGAAGCAAGATGAAGTGCATAGTTTATCACACGTTGATGGCAGGGAAAATATTTCTTCCTAACCCGGAGCTGCCGGTTGCTGAGTACGCAAAGACTGTTGATTGTTGTCGGAATCTTGGCCATAAAGAAATTTATACTTTCAACCCGCTAATTGTTTCATGCTTTGATGCTTCCGATGTGTTCATCTACGGAACGGGCATCTGCCTAGCCGATCATCCTGCGTGGTCTGAGTGGAAAGACTCACTTAGTACTGGGGAATTTTATGAACATGTCGGAGCCGACATCACCAATTGGGGGTTTTGAATATGTCTGGCGAACTTGCTGACGAAAATTTTGCATTGCAACTTCAATTGCAAGAAGCTAGAAAGAAAATTGAGCGATACGAAAAGCTCCTTTCAATGGAGTCCATTCTTGAACTCGCTTACACATTCGTAGTGGCAAAAGGCGCGGGTAACCTTGATGCTCATATCTTGGTGAAGTTCGTACCGAACACTTCTCTCAGGGCAGCGAAAGAAATATGTGAGCTATTCCGTGCAGAGGCAATAATCGGTGCCAAGCATGTAACAGCACACACTGCATACTACGCCGCTTGCCGAATCATGCATAAACTCCAATTTAAAATTGTGCGACCAAATACGCACACAGACACAAGAGAAAGTAAATGAACAAATCTAATATCGGTGCCATACTCATGGCATCCTGCATACAATTTGCATGTGGAGGGTCTGGTCCTGTATCAAGTGATGCTTCTATTCCAGACGCCATGTCTGCTCAGGATTCCGGCATCGATGCGGGCGTTCTGCATGCTGATTCTGGTGTGACCAATACTACATGCATCGTGGATCTAGCATCAGGTGCAATTATCGTTTACATGCAGTGCACATTTTCTGATGAGTGTCAAAACGTGTGCACTGCATGTAATGCAGCAAATGATGTGGCGTGTGTGTCTGATAGCACACCATACTGCTACTGTCGAAATTAAGGAGACTAATTAATGCCAACCCCACCTGTGCCCTGGACGGGCTTCCAAGATGATGAGCCTGTCGAAGATGAGTTGTTCATGTTCAAGGTCAGATGTAAATCCCTGACCGATGAAACTTGGTACCACTTCAGTGCTCACTCGCCTGTTGGTGCTGCTAAGAGGTATATGAATACCCGACTGTCTTTCCTGCAAGAGAGGGAGTCCAAGGCCGGCTATATCATTGATATTATGCCACATACCGCTATAGGAATTGCGGGCCACAAAGTTAAGATTGGTCTAGCTCTTTGTGAGGGAAAGTGGGTTCAAGGTACCATCATAAGTGATGCGGGTGTCGCCCCTCACGTTGAAATTAGGACACCTCAAAAGTTTATGAATGACTGGCTTCCTGTGTATGATACAATGGAAGAAATGCAACGCTTAAACAAACTGAATAGAGGCGGGGATCTTGCGGTTCCTGACTGGCAATCAGATCAACCATCAATGCAAGATGGTGTCATTGCTCTTCCGCTCGGAGATGACTCTCCTGACCCATCTCAGGACACCTCATTTCTGCTCTTCGATGAAGCTAACGTTGCAAGCGAAGAGGAACATAATCAGCTCCTGGATCTCATTGCCGGGCAGTCAGGCGGAACCAGGGCAGTCAGAGTTATTAGGAAGCATTGGAGGGTTGCAATTGCCATTGCACTCATCTTGGAAGCCATTCTCTTGGTGTGCGTGCCCACCAAATTTGTGTTATTTGGTTGGTTCGTCTTATTCATGTTTGGCCCATTTGCCTGGGCATTTGAAAAGCATATCATGAGAAAAATCTTACGTTATGTGGGTCAGTAAAATAAGAGATTGGCTCAGGTTGATGGCTAAGCAACCTGATGTTATGCCCGATAACTGGGTTAATGGCATCAACAAATTGCTGGGGCCCTCGGGTGGATAGTGCTCATTGCATCAGACCCGCCACTTGCCTTCATGGCATTTCTATCATACTACTACATTATCATCCCCGTCTTTATCGTCGTCTGGTATTACTTCTACAGACTTCCTGATCCTGAATAGTTTTGTTCTTTATGATTAAGGGCTCAGTCATTACACGCTATACAAGTGACATTGAACTTCATACATCATATTATGATAATGGAAACCGATGGCTTGAGCGTTATATCAACATAAAGTTTTATAAACTGCACAGGGAAGATGGACCTGCTGAGATTACTTATGAAGTGAGTGGTGAGGTCACATCAAAGAAATGGTATATAGAGGGTCAATTGCATAGAGAAGACGGGTGCGCACATATGCTTAGGGGTTTTGATGCTGGGACATTCATTTCGTACTATTTTTTAAAAGACGTTAACTATAGTGTAGGTGACTTCCGCTTGTATTGCTTGGCATCTGGTAACATAAAAGGGTTAGAATCTACTTTTAGCAACAACATAAACATCAAAAATATGTAAAATATACGTGGATATTTGATTAATAACTTGTGATATAATATACTATGAAGCCTGATTATATATGGTATACGGATAAAATTCGATTAGAGACGGACAGAACGAAGACTGGCAAAATAACCTCAGAGATTTACACTATACTCTCTGGTGAAAAGCCAAATAATTGGAACTTCGAAAAAACAAGAATTTATCACAGAGAAGATGGTCCAGCGTTTGTGTCATATTTTGAAGATGGTACTATAATGCATGAATTCTGGTACAGAAATGGATCACCCAACAATCCTATTGGACCGGCGTGTGTGTCGTACAATCAAGCTGGTAAGGTTGTAAAAAAATCATATTTCATAATGGGTTATGGTAAAGTAGACGAAGCCTTTTTTCGACTACACTGTCTTATAACTGGCAACGCGGAAGGCCTAAATTCCACCTTCAGGGAAGAACATAGTGGAAGCGTATAAAGTTATTGATTATACGGACGAGATCAAGATACTACGTGTGTATGATGCTAAAGGCATTTTAATACGCGAAGAGTATAGCAAAGAGGGAGCCCGCTCCAAAGACAACTCTGTGTATATTGAACCTTATCATCTTGATACACGCGAATGGTTTACAAAAAATCGGCGCCATAGAGACGATGGGCCTGCTGAGATTTGTTATTTCGAAAATGGAGACATCTTCCGAAAATCTTGGTACAAAGATGATCTTCTTCATAATCAAGCAGGGCCTGCATATATACGGTATAGTGATGATGGTCGTGTCAGTATGAAATACTATGTGTTATGGGGAACTGACGTAAGCTTTCATGATTTTCGTATGTACTGTCTTATAACTGGTAACATGGAGGGTTTAGCTTCTACTTACGAAACCACTAAATGATTCCCTCTAACATATTGGCGTATTTTTCTAAATTGGTTTTCTCGTATGTTTCTTCAAAGGCATCAAAATCTTTTTGAATTATCGTATGCAACCTGTACTCTTCGAGTGTTACGAATTCTCCATTAAAAGAATAATATTTATTGCCATCTTCGATCAGTGATATGCCATTGTTCTTACAAACCTCACCCATCACCCAAAATTCAACGCAAGTGATTTTGTTGCGTATATATTTGATATATGCTGGACCACTTTCATTATGAAGTATCCTGTGAGTAGCATGTTCGTTGTCTAAAGCATAATAATAAACTATACCTGAGTGCTTTGTGAGTCTAACGACCTTTTTAAAGTGAGCTTTTTCATCTGGCCTAATCAAGCTTTTTATATGTTGATTCAAGTCCATCATTATAACCTCTAATAAGACAATATAGCCTGTAGTGCTCGATAGTTAAGTATTCATCATTGATAACAAAATAGACATCTGGAATGCCGTCAGGATTGTACGTGATACGCGCTGGCCCGTTTGTATTATGCAGTCTATCTTTTCTGTACCATCCTTTACTTACAACTTTCCTATAAGGCTTATTGCAGGCATGAATGCCACCATCATCATACAGAAAACTTGAGAATATAATGCGAGCTGGGCCATCAACTCGGTGTAGGGTGTGATCAGCAGCTGATCTGTACTCAATGCTGACTGGGTTCGTATGATCACGGCGCATGAAGCGCAACAGCTTCAATATCCCGGGAGCGTAATTAAAAATTCTTATCATATGTTGACCTAAGCCCTCTTGTATAACCGAGCTTTAAGCAGTGAAGCCTATACTCCCCTTTTGATAATATCGTCCCGTTTAAAGCGTATATCCTACTATAAACTTCGCCCTTGCAGTTGTAGTACATACTGGCAGGACCTGTAATGTTATGCCTATGGCCCTCTTCATACCAGCTCTCTATCCTGATAGAGCCGTCAGCGAAGAACTCAATATATGCAGGACCATCTTCCTTGTGAAGCATCCCCTGAGCGTTTCCGGTTCTAAATTTGTTAAATTTAAGGTTTTCCCATGTTAAGCTCTGTGGCATTTTGTCTTCGACCGTGTAGCTTTTGCTTATCATATGCCCAGCAGGACCTTCACCAATAACACCCTCAGGAAGGTATGCTATTGTGCAAATCCCAGTGTCTAATTGAATAATTTCTTGCATACTTTATTTATCCCCCGAAATAGAGAAAGTAGCAGTTAACCCTTTCATATTATTAGTGGCAAGACAGTGAAGCCTATACTCACCTTCTGTTATGTATTGGTCAAACAAGTAGTACCTTACTACCCATGGAGCGCGTGGGTGATCCCGTTCAATGATCGCCGGTCCATCTTCTCTGTGGAGGCGACCATAATGATAGTAAGTTATCACACTGGGAGAACCACAAAGAAAGAAAGTTATGTGAGCTGGCTCATTATCTCGGTGATATGTTACAGAGCAAGTCTCATTACTAGGTAATGTATAATATACACAGAAGTTGCTATTTTCGGCCTTAGGCCCGTAATATGGACCCCATGTTGTGACAGTTTTTACGAGAGAAATTCCGTTGACACAGATGTTTTCTTTTCTTATTATCATATTTCTCATTTTAGATTTAGAAGTCGTAGATAACTGCTTCGTCATATTTGCAGTCATAAGTTGCTTCTAAACCCACTAGATTATCATTAGTTAAACAATAAAGCCTATATTCCATGAGTGTCATTGTAGTTCCGAGAATGGCATATGATATGCCAATAACTGCACCTGTAATTTTATAGTCAATATATGATGGACCCTCTTCATGGTGTTCAAGCCCTGATCTTGCATATAATACACTTAATAAGTTGCCGAGACGTGAGTATTGCACTCGAGCAGGGCCAGAATCTCTATGGAAGAGACCCTCTGCAGAATACATCAGTTTACCACATTCATAGTCAATCTCAGAATCCCCGAGTTCATTCACAAGTGTATACACTTCAGAAAGTATAGTGCCGTCTTCATAAAAAGCCAACGTTTTGCGTGTAACTCTATCATATGAAGATATTTTTTCATATGATTATATTAACACATTTGATTAAACATTTACAACAAATGTGTTAAACACTAGTCTGTTTATTTGTTACAAAGTGTTATAAATTAGTGATATAATTTATATAGAAATATGGATATTCAATCTATTATGTGCTTTTTTGGATGTCACAGGCAATAATCTCTACCTATGAAAAAAGTCAGCCAGTACTCATCTAATCTCCGCCTAACAGAGAGTTATACCAATGATATCAAAGTATCTGAAGCTTATACTCTTGAGGACATCGAGAGCTGTGAAGATGGACCATGCTATCATCGTGAAGATGGCCCGGCATTCATAAGTTACTACTCCACTGGTGAGCGTCAATGTGAGTATTGGTTTATACGTGACAAACTCAACAGAAAGAATGGACCATCAATAATTCAGTATCACAGAAACCAAAGCGTGATCGCGAAGACGTACATGGTAGACAGCACTAAGGTATCTGTGAATTATTTTAGAGTATTATGCCTTGTGACCAGCAACGTAAAGGGCTTAGCATCAACTTTCGAGTAAATGACATTATGAAACTCAATGGCATAAAGAAGCATTATTATGATAATGACAACCTAATGGAGGTTAGTATTTGGAGGGATGACCGGCTTCATAGTACTGGTAGACCTGCTTTACAAATATTTTTAAACAATGGAGACCTTAGATGCGAAGTATTTTACCAAAATGGGTTAATACACAGAGAAAATGGCCCAGCGGTTGAAAAATTTTATGATACTACGCCTGAGCACTGCTGGTTTAGAGCGCACTTTAGACATGGCATATTACATAATGCGCGTGGACCAGCGAGAGAACATAGCCCTGTCCGGAATATACCACACAAAGTGTACTCACTTAATGGGCATAAACTATCTGTTAGCGAATTTAGAATATTTTTGCTTACCAACAAAAATTTTGAAGCTTTGGCTAACACGTATGATGATTTATAATTCCTTGATATTATACCAAAGTAGCACCAGGGTAATCAGGTTCACACCCGATAAACTATAATCATATTATAATAATGGCCTATATCAAAAATTCCGGTTCATTAGAAGTGATTACATGAATACCAATAAAACTACATTATGTCGTGAATAAATAGTGTTAATCACTTGTGCAATGTGATATTATAGCAAACAAGGCAAAATCATATGAACGAGATAAAATTACACGATGAGTGGGTCACGGCGTATAAGCGAATGAAAAACTGGATCACGACGCAGGTACCGCTTGATGAAGCGCAGGATGATGCGACGCGTGAAGTGACAGATGCTTTACGAAAAGATACATCAGACAAATTGGATGCATGGCAAAATGAACTCATCAAAGAGTCAGAGTGAACTATTCCCTACTTATCAACCTTACGCAACCCCACTATCTTCGAATGTGCTAGCTAATCCTGCTTGGTTGTTAACTATTAAGCACCTAAGGCGAAACTCTTCAACTGTATATATCATATCTTCTAACCAGTATGAACCACTTCTGGTAACATAACTATCACGTATATATGCTGGACCATTTTCATTATGGAGACGATTTCTCAAGTAAAAAGATTGTGAAGTCATTTCGCCTGATCGCGAAAATGTTTCTATTGCAGGGCCATCTTCACGATGTGTGCCAAAATCTCTATGCATATATTGCAGTTCTGCTACAGAGCCATCTGGGTAGTATGTTATTACAGCCGGCTTGTTATTGCGGTGGACCACAGAGTGTAACATATAAGTATGTTTTATAACATAACCCTCGAGATGATACCAGATATCTGCGGGCCTATCTCCTGATTGGCATTCAGGGTTATTGAAGTGTGTGATTCTTTCTATTTGCCCAGTTAGGTAGTATTCTTTTTTGGTAAATGGTTTCACATATTTTCCTTGTTCCCAGGCTCACCCCTAATAAACCAGATATTTTATCATATAACCCCTTATTTTAATAGGTCCAGTTTATTAGGGGTGAGCCTGGGAACACTGGTTAAACACCTGAATAAAAGATATAATCCTTATTCGATTTCGGTATCAGCTAAGTAAAGGTACATTGCAATTGAGGACCTCACTTTACGAAATTTCTGGTGGATGTGATTCAATACAAACGTCATATGAAACTACTTTCTTAGCTTAAGAATCTTCGACCATCTCAGTCGGATACCACAAAGTATCAGGAGGTGAATCATCTTCATCACAATGCCCGACAAGAGCTCGAAAACTTTCGCGCTCAAGGACGCGATACTCAGCAAGATAGCCCTTCTGCACTTCTGCTAAGCTCAAGAATGCCTTCAACTCAGGAGTTCTTGCCATAGATAATGCATGTGCAATGATCTCTTCGTCAGTTTTCATTAAATTTAACCTCAATGATCTCTTGGACTCGGTGCAATGACCAGCCAGCTTTTCGTGCTGCAGCTGCTGCATTCGTCAATAAGCCAAAAATGATAGTGTTAAGTAGGGTGGGACTAGATGTAGCCCCAGTGTGGCCGAACTCTACACGTCCGGCCGCAGGTAGAACCGTTTGTTCCGTTTTCATATTAATATTATATAACAAGCATAGAAACTTTATTACATAATATTAACATCATTTAAAAAATTCTGAGTACTTTTTTCCGTCTCGGGTAAAATATGCTTCAACCGGTTGACCCGCTCTAGTGCTTCTTGCAGGACCAGCCCACTCATAACTGCGGCATACACCATCGTCATAAAATGTCTCGTCTGCAGGTCCATCATCTCTAGAAAGCTTGCCCTTCATATAATATGAAGTAAAGTGTTTATTGCCGTTGCTATAGAATCCCTCTATTGCAGGACCTCCAATGCGGTGCAGGTGCCCAAACTGTTTGTACTCGCGCCTAAGTATTTCACCACTTTTGTACCATATAATGGCAGGACCACCTTCACGATGAAGCTTGCCATTCACTCTGAATTCTTCTCTGTCGAGCCGGCCAACATGATCAAAATGACGCACTGCAGGACCACCTTCACGATGAAGCTTGCCATTAAGCTTGTAGGTTTCTCGCTTTAGGGTCCCATCTTTATAAAATGCTTGTTCCATATTTAGAGCTAATGCTTTCTGTCATCAGAAATGACTACGCCCGGGACTTCCCTTTCTCCGGATTTTAAGTTGAATTTGCTTAAAGTGACTTTAAGTCGCCTATCATCAATTAGTTTTTGTGCTTCCGCATTTGAGATATGACCAAAACATAACGCTGCCGCTATTGAAAAATCACCTGTAGGTATAGACATATCTGGCCTCTAACTTAGGTCATCTGCTTGTTGGGTGAACCAGCGTACTTTGGAAGGTGGACGCCAAAATGGCGCAGAATGGATGAGGGTGACATTAGCCCAGCATTGGGAGCATTAAAGAATGATTTCTCAAGCTGCTCAAGCTGCTCATTACTTAAAGTGGTTGAGATATCTGTCCAAGGGGATACGGCTCGGCCCAAGGCAATTGATCTACCAATTGCCTTGACAAAGATATCACCTGATGAGCAAATTGCAAATCCAACATTCCAAGTTTTTTCACTTACGGGGACAAATGCAATAGTAATCCTACTTGGCTTTGCGTTAAGTGGGCCTGGTGGCTGAGCAGTAATGCGTCGATAATAAGTTCGGCGTGACATAATATTCCTATCTCTTCGAGACTAAGCGAAGGATCGCGTTTATTCCAGCTGTCATTTTTCTGACACCTGGTGGGTTATCTGAGTGTACTTTTATAATCGGTGGTATGAAATCGCTTGTTGCTACTTGCTCTTCTATCCATAAGATAACGTCATTGCCCGTGCCATGCACATCATCTCCAAGATCATGATCAAGTGATACTTCACTTACTTTCTCAGTCTTTAATAACTGTATTACGTCTTCTGGCCAACGACAAAGCGTGTAACCAGGTGGGCATTTACGTTTATCATCAAGGAAAAGTTTCATATCAACCATGTATATGGTATTACGATATGAAACTTTAAACACATTTTTTATTCAAAAATAGGCTTTAGGAAATCTTTTTCTACCGTATGCTAACCAAACTTTCTTTACTCGTTCAATCATTTCATCTGTTAAAACAGGATCTATATCAAACTCTTTCATTTGGTGTCTAACGCTGTCAAACTTCTTGTTTAAGAAGTAAGACGCAGGTACTCTAGCAGTTTTTGCTTGCTTGTAGATGCCTGAAACAAATGCAGCAACCTCACCCTTGTCTAAAAGATAAGCTTCCGCTTGTTTTAGCGTTTTTCTTCCATGCTCATACTCTATATCCCAACCTTGTTGGGCAGTATGCTCTAACTCATGTCTAATAATAGATTTCAGTTCAGGAATAAGAAGTTCCATGTCATCAAACATGGAAGTTTGATCATCATGCCAATCTTCCGACACATCTATATTTATGAGTATGGACTTCTTCCCGTCATTTGTATGTTGACCATAAGCACCACTTAGCACAGGAGCCTTACCAGGCTTTAATGATGAGGTTACCACAACAAAAATCGCATCGACATTTTCAATGTCAGATTTAAGCTTAAAGACATTTTTTTTCTTGAGCTTATTTTTGTATATAACTTTTATTTTTCTGACGATTTGCCTTGATATATGTGTCGTTTCATTCTCAAAACGACCCTCAAGAAGGCATTGCTTTAACTCAAAAGACATATATACTATGTATGGTACATAATGCTAACTATTGCAATAACCCTCGCAACAAACCAAATCTCCATTACAAATCTCTGGATAAATCTCAGTTGCTAGGCATAGCAGAACGCATTGCGACAGGTTACCTGCGTCTGGTGGTCCGACGTCAACTGGATTAGCATCTAATGCTCCAGCGTCTATGAAGCCGGCGTCTATGAAGCCGGCATCAATGAAGCCGACGTCTGGCATACCCCCGTCATATAAAACTTCTCCAGCATCTGGCATTACACTTGCATCATAAAACCTGGTGGGTCTTTGGGCGGAAATTGCTGAGCTGCATCCCCTTGACCCACATTCATCACAGGCAGCTAAAGACAGAAGCGCAAGCGCCATAAATAATTTTCGTTTAAACATTTTTTCCTCTAAACCTACTTTTTCCCAACAAGCGAACGCCTAAATAAGCAATCCCTGCTCTGTATTTGTCAACTTTATCAACCTTAACTAAGATTGAGTAAAAAATTATGTCACATTCTTTTCTAGATAAGAAATACTCGCTTCCGTCTTTATAAAGTCTGTTATCTGAGTAGAGATAATCATGAGCACATGTACCGATCTTAGCATCAATACCAAGAAAGTTTCTTAGCCATTGTGGTCCAGCTGCACCATTCCAAGGAAATTTCTTTGGGATGGTTACTATTCGCTCATCAATGGCCAATTTCAATTCTTTTTGTAGAATAAACTTTTTATTATTTAGCTTAGAGTACAAAAATTTTGATGCTACTATCTTCATATACACTCCCTAGTGGATTCGAACCACTGACCTTGAGCTTAGAAGGCTCCTGCGCTATCCAGCTGCGCTAAGGGAGTAAATTGGCGCCACATTTAAAGCGCCTGCATATAGAATAGAATCATGTAATATACTACCGGGCCTATATACTCCCGGCAGGTAACCTGTATATGGTAAACTTGACATTGCCACGATTTATTATATGGCGACTTCTAAATGTCATGTGTCAAGCTCATTACATGATAATGATAAAGCTATGGCTTTAATGTTCTAAGTCAGCGCATAATATTAACCCTCGTATTAAACTAATTGATTCCTCACGCTCAATCAGACGTTCGGCGTGTCGCAACCACAACAGCTGGCTAAGTAGCGTACTAGCCATATGCTCAGAGCGGGAGTCGAACCCGCACTCCCATTAAGGGCGACGGATTTTAAATCCGTTGCGTCTACCAATTCCGCCATCCAAGCTAATTTTCATTCAAGGTTATTTATTCCTTGTTAAAATATAATACCACCCTTTGAATTCAAAGATACTGTTATTTTTCATTAATTTAAATCAGTCAAGCTTTCTTAAACCAAGAAGCAGGAAATGGCATTCCCATACCCACTAAGCCATAATATACAGAACTGGCCTTGGTAGTTCAATCTTTATTATCTCACCCATCTGTGTTCCTAAATGCTTTTATTCAAAGTAAATTCTGTCTGAGCAGGAAACACGATCGTTTTAATTCTGTAAGACTGATTCTTAAGTGTGTAGTTAACAACAGATAAACGGCCAGCAGACACTAATTCATTAACAAAGACAATCATTTTGTTTGCATCTAAGCCGCTAGGAAGAATAATATTTTCGTCATTCAAGTAATGTACTGAAGTGGATGCCAGCACTGTCAGTGTCATGGGTCCTTCTATGGTCACCTTATCAACCAAATAGTTTTTGAAATCGGCCTTTGTAAAAAAGGTACTCTTTTTTTTGTTCACACGCCTCCTAGTGGACTCGAACCACCAACCTTAGGTTTAGGAAACCTACGCGCTATCCAATTGCGCCAAGGAGGCAATATTCCAGCCCGGCTTTGAACCAGGATCTCTCTATTACGAGCGCTTTGACCGCTAAAAGATAAGCTAAGTAACCAAACTTCCGCCCATTCTTTTTTAAGCTACTGGATTACTGATACGGCTGGGTGGAATTGAACCACCGACGTCCACCTTATAAGGATGGCGCTCTTACCCCTGAGCTACAGCCGTTTACTTTAAATGCTATCTAAAACAGTTTGCATTTTATCTCGTACATCATCGAGCATTTCATCAATGGGGTCCATCTTCGCTCTAAGCTTATCATGCACCATCTCTTTAGCAGCTTCTTGTACATGGCGATCATAATCTCCAACCATCATGTCAACTATGTCAAGAAAGCGAAATGATTTCCCGTTAATAGTAAGCTCAACAGCAAAATTCCCGCCTTTCTCTTTTGCATCAAGAGCAACAGCTTCAACAATGCTTCTGTCTGCACTTATTAGGTTAAGAATTATTGTACCATACACGTTTTTGGAAGAACCTAGAACGTCAATAGTACTAAAAGATTCTACACCATCTTTGTATGTAACATCAAAGGCTCTTTTAGTTTTACTTTTAATTTCTTCCATCTTCTTTCTTTCTTTTAAATGGGCCCAGAGGGATTCGAACCCCCGACAAAGGAGATATGAGCTCCCGACTCTAACCGCTGAGCTATAGGCCCGTGTAATTTATTTTATATATTGTATTGCCTGATTATTATAACACAGTATATTTTCTTGTGTCACTTATTTTTTTCTAAATTTCATTAGTTTTTTGTAATGATGCGCTTTGTGGGCGCAAACTAGTTTGGTGTGCTCGATTTTATCTTCGTACAAACCGTCAGCCTTCATAAGAAGCTCAAGTGTTACAGTAAGGTTGCTGCCAGAACCAACGCCAGATAGAAAAGAAGTAAATTTCACCAAGTTTTCTGCAGTTTGGTTAGTAGCTGGACATGAATAGTATGTATTAACTACAGCTTTAAGCAATCCAGTTCGCTGGGCATCATCGAGCAAGATAATTGGGCCTTTCGCAGCAATTCGAACTGCATAATCTTGCCAAGATTCAATGATCAATTTTGCTGTATTGGTCCACCGCATATAGTAATTATATCACGCATTAAATCATTTAACACATAAAGTTTACTGTGTTAATACATTGATGTTAGTGTTTCATAATCGCCCTTTGCCAAAAGGTAAAGTCTGTATTCTTCTTCTGATAGAGAGCGATCATTAATGAAAAACTCTTTATAGGAGCCTGCAATTATAGCAGGCCCATCCGCTCTATGTAATAGGCCATCTTTATAATAGTGCATGTATATAATAGCTCCACTAATATTAACGTATCGTATACGTGCGGGACCGCCGAATCTATGTTTTAAACCATGTTTATAATAAACTACATCTTTCTTGGCACCAGACATATAATAAGCTGCGTATGCTGGGCCACTCTCCCTGTGTAAGGCCCCACGTTCATCGACGTACCTACATAAGGTTTCATGTTGGCGATGAATAATTTGAGATTTCTCTTTACCAAGCATGTAAATTATATTAGCACAGAAAATTTTCCATTTACACACATGATTAACGTAAGTTCAAGCTTAACAAATGCATAATGTTAAGTATAATTAGTAACATGATTATAGTCTGGGAAGTTATAACTGGTGAAAATCATAATATTTTCGCCAGGCAGGAAGATGCTATTTTATTACATGGTATAGTAAAGCATATGGTCACATCTAATGGAAAAGTTCCAGAGGGGTACCCTTTAAGTGTTAATGAAAAGCATATATTTGGTATAGAATCAATTGTGCTAATGACCAGTGTTGCAAGTGTTTTAGCAGATTGGATGATGAACATAAGCATTGATCAGATTGCTGTCGGGTTCGAGGATGCAGTCTGGCCCCCAGATACTCCTTATGCTGGATACCCAGTTTTCACAGATGCGGAAAAAACTAATATACAGATTGCACGTGCACAAAAAAAGCTGCTTTCATCAATTGATGAAAGTGAAAGACTTCTTTTATTCAATACAACATTAACGACTGCACAATTATTTGCAACTGGTAGTAATTAATGGCAGCTATTGATTTTAATCTGCGATGTTTTCGAGGAAGCGGTGGCGTGCTCGATTATGATACCGCTTCAACTTCATTAATGACAGGTTCGGTCGTCAGTTGCTCAGTTGATATTTATAACCGCAACGGTTCACTACTTGCAGGCCCATTTCACTCCATAAGTGGTTCCGTAACGAAGATTTCTGCAGGAGGAACAGACACTTGGACATTTGATCCCGCTCATGCAGACGTTATTGCTTCTACTAGATTGTCACGCCAGTTCGACGAACACCTTAGGTTCCGATTCACTGAAACTGTTCCTAGTGCGTCGTCTGTTGCAGATGTATGGGTAACTGTTAACAATCAAGACAAAATAGCCAGCGATTATCCGAACAAAAAGTTATTTTGTGATGGTTTCTTCGGAGATAATAACGCAAGTTATGCTACTCCAGAATTTGGTAATGCTTCAAAGCTCAACCCTACACGCCAAGTTCGTGAAATGAGTGCCATGGCACCAAGTATTGGATCAACCCATTATATGATTGTGAACCAGGTTTATGGTGTAAGAACAGATACATTCACAGGAGTAACATTCGAGGGTGATCCTCTAGGTGCAATTGTCGCACGGGGTGGAAACACGCTGTCGCTTGATAACTGTTACTTTAAGAATATGGATCTTCGCGGATTTCTTGGAGGAACGTACGATGGAACGTTTACTGTTGATGGCGGAAAGTTACAGACGGGCTTTAAGCATGCAAATGGTGTTTTAACATGCGTCAATGAAGTTGGGCTTGAGGGAGATATTGACCTTCAATCAACTACAATAATGATTGGTGATGTTAAAGGGACCGCCGCTGTCATAGACTGCTCAGCACCTTTAACAGATCTTATTCTCGGTATCGATAAGGGTGATATTCAATTAGATAATTTGGATTCTGGCATGAATGTTTCTATAACAGGTGTCGGTGGGACGTTAAAGCTTCCTGTCGGCAATGCAAATCCAGCCAGTGTTAAGGTGGGTGGGTATATTATCATAACAGATGACTCAGACGTTCCGTGGGATAATCAAAATAATATTGGCGGCTGCGAAATCACCGCTTCCGTTATTGCATCAAGAACGAACGTTTTGACAAATCTTCCTGCGCAACAAGGGCCAGGACAGTGGGACACTACAAGTTCGCTGACAACTTCAAGCATAGGAACAAGTGTTTGGAATTCGCTGACGTCCTCATTCAGTACATCTGGATCTGCAGGTGAAATTCTTATTAATAACTTTTTGCTTGCTGGTGAAACTGCGACGGCGATGTCAGGGACTGCTGCAGGTGTCTGGGATGCGTTAACATCATCATTTAATATATCTGGATCTGCAGGTGATGCACTAATTAATAGCTATCTCTTTGCGTCAGGAACAGCAGAGGCATTGTCAGGTACGGCAGCTGATGTGTGGGCAGTTCAATCATCATCACTTACCGTACCTGGTTCAACTGGTATGATGCTTACCAATATATCATCTTCTGTTAACTTTATCGAAGGGATAGAGGGCGGAAGGTGGAAGATAATTAGTAACCAGATGATATTTTATGGTACTGACAATACGACTGAAATTGCTAGATTTAATCTACTTGATGACTTGGGAGCGCCAACTACAGCGTCGCCATTTGAAAGAGTAAGAACATAAAGACGTAATCTCCAGGCTCACTCCTGATAAACCGGATATTTTATAATATAACCCCTTATTTTAATAAGGCCGGTTTATCAGGAGTGAGCCTAGAAACAACCATGACACTTCATGATTAAAGGCAGGAATCATTTATAATTATCAATGATAAATTGCTGCTGTGCGTACATCATTGATTTAAGGCTACGGATATGTAATTCATATCGCTCTATTGTAGCCTCAACAATCTTTATAGGCGGAATGACGTCAATTTCAACTTCAACTCCCCGATCATATGCAGGGTCACCTCTGTAGGTGTATCCCTCTATGACATCGTCTATATAACAATCTTCAGATTCTTTGTAAAGAGAGGCATCGCCTGGATGAATCCAAGCATACTCCCAGTCGACCGGACCAGAGCGAGAATTAACTTTGTAGCGTGTCCACACTACAGCCACTCATCACGAGTTGACGCAAATCTATCACGGTTTCTATAAACCCACGCCTCAGCCTTTCTAACTCTTCTAAGGCCTAGCCAATTAGAAGCATCGTGTAAGCCAAATGCCGATATCCCTGTAAGGGTAAGGATGGTAAGAAAAATAGTCATAAAATCTCCAGTGAGTTGTTAACTCGTTAATGGGCAGCTTTGTTTGGTGCTAATTTGCAACACTGACGTGCCCTGTAGTTAAGGATATGAACCCCAAATTTAGAATAAACCCAATGCACGTATGAGGTGGGCTCACCTCTAGCAGCATAGGATGAGGGTGGCAAAGCGTTTCGTAAAAGAACAATAATAACATCACCTTCACTAAAGAAGGCTTGCTTATACATGAACCGTTTCTGGGGTGTGAGGACTGCCCCAACTTCGAATGTATTACTCATGTCATGCCATCAAACATAGAAGCAAATTTACTGTAATTTGCAATAACCCAATCACATGAATTAACCCAACCAGCAGGCGTTTCATAAACCTCATCAGCCCAGGGGTTTAAATACGTCAATAAAAAGATTGCTACGCCATGCTCAAAAGGTATTCCAGCATCTTTCCAGTCACGTTTGTATGAATAGCACTTATCAGCATGGCAACTTACTATACCTGGACATCGATTAAAGTCGCCGCCAGCTAGACTTAAAAAAGCAGGAAAATTTCTATCGAGCCATTTGTAGTGATTCATATAAATATATTATAACATCAGATGACAGGATACACTTTTATTTTAACGATGAAATTAGCCTGTAGTATGACATGTCAGCTATAACATTAATAATACTACTCTGGTGAATAAAATGTGTTGATGTTGTGTTCCAGTGAAATGTGCCTGCGGGCTTAATATCAGCAAACAAAAATATAAGAGGTGAATTGACAGGGATAAGATCGTCAGAAGCATGGATCTTATTTTGAAATAGACCTACCTGTGAGCTATATAAATCGACAGCACTGATTAATACAACAACATCACCAAATTTTAATGGAGCACTTTTACAGTTATGCAAGCTCACTTCTCCCCCAGGGTGCGCCGGTATCTCTTAATGTCTGTTTCGCGAAGCTCATTGATAATACCACGTTCCTGTTCAGTAATACCCTCAGTAACATCTGGTACTGGCGCACTTTTCTTGACCTCAGGTTCTTCAATCTCTACGATATATAGCTTAAACTCTCTAACAAGCCTGCTTGACAATTTCGACTTAAGTATGCTTCCGAGCTTAAGTTCAAGACTGTAACCGACAAGTGCATCGTCATAGTCTGACATAGTTGTTTTATAATGTAAGTGCACAAGTGTGTCGTCATCAAGGTGGCACATCTCATCCGCAACATGTTCTAAATGCTTATGCATTGTTAACGTAGACCAAGCGATATTGTTAAGTTCTGATGCTAAATGGTACTTAGTTTTGAACTTTTTCCGATCTCGAAAATATGAATTGTATATTACGACAGTCGTCACGCCAAGTGAATAAGCTGCGATAATCGCTGGTATAATAAACATTATTCTGATTCCGTGGTCTTAAGTTGGGCCATTTCAAGCTTGAGCAACCTAAGCTCTTCTTCTACACGGGTCAAGCGGTTAATCATGCGGTAATGTACCTGATGAGGCTTATCATCTAACCAATCGCTGATTGCTGACTGCTTGTTCCCGTTACAAAAATGGTCCCAGTAACCGTCCAGTTCTTTAGAAGTAAGATCATCTCCGATGAACTCATGCGTAACGTCAGGTAAGCGATCGCAGATCGCTTCCCAAAAAGCAGTCGTCTCGCCGCCGTGCACTCTTAGAAATTGAGACCACAAAGACGTATTTCTTCGTGAATCCTTCAGCCTAGGGTTTTCTTTAACTGACATATCATTGTTCCTTTAGATTATAAGTTTTTCAATGCGCGTAAATTTTTTATTTAGAGCATGTAATGCTGTTTCTAAATCTTCTATACACTCGCTATCGAATGCGCCGCAAATGAATAACTGATCAGACAATTTCTCCATCCAAGGTTCCAAAAGAACTAGTTCTGAATGGGCTCCACTATATGTGAATTTGCTGCCTGTGTGCAGTGTGGTTATGTGACCGTTGACTAAACTTACTCGCTCTGCATCTGTTACTTGCTCGCTGTTAAAATTCCACCCATACTCATATGAGTGAACCACAGGAGAAAATCCAGACAATATACTTTGACTATCCTCCAACTCAAAAGACTCAAAATTTGTAACGATAACATTATCATAATCGCTCGCGATTAAATGTTGATAAACATCAATCAGAACATGGGGGTATGATTTACCCTGTGCTGCCATACACTCAGCCCACATAGCTTGCATGTGATGTATAATGATTGTTTTTGTCATTTTAGCTTCTCTAAACCACTCAGGCTAAGGATTCGTTGATCAAATGGTACATGAATAATTTTGCCATTTACGAAGATCACTGCGATATACCTGTGATGAAGAATCTTATCAAAGAACCACACCTTTCCCTTTCGGGGAGATTTTGTACACCCTAAATAGATAAAGGGAGTGCCACTCTTAATAGAGAATTCCTCATTGTTATACCCGCGCCGAGATTTACTAGAATAGTTCTCGCCGCTGGGGGTTTTACCATAATATAACTGTTCACGAAGCTGGCCAATGGTATTAACCTTGATTGCGTCATTGATCTTAGTCTTTGATCTAAAATCACCACCAGGTGGTGATTTTTTTTCACTACGGCCCAGCCTATCGTAATCAGCCAATAGCGTAGCAGCATACTCAGTGCCTTTAGCGTTGATAGAAATTCTATCTTTTTCCCATGTTATAAGATCCGCATATGCTCCACGATAAAACTTTTTGTGCGTCGCCCGAGCGCCATAAAAACAACCTTTGTAGTTATAAAATGGCATAGAAGAGCCTGGTGCGTAAATTCCTTGCTGCTTTTTCCACCGGCGATACGCATCGGCTATGTCCTTAACCTTTAGAGAAGCTTCTGGACCCATGGTTGCAATGTAGATTAAAAACCATTGCTGCGCCGAAATACCTTTTACACCTCTCGCAGAATAGACTAAAGAGTATGGATCAAAGTTAGTTATATCAGCCATTAATTAATTTTACCACTTATAATCCGCGATTAGAACTCTTTTGTTACTTAGTGGCTACAACAATATTTCGCTTGCATCCTTTATCCCAAGCTCTCATTTTGCACTTGATACTCATATACGCTGGGCATCCAGTTTTTGCTGGAATATTTGCATCGCATGTAAGATATCCGTCACCATCGGAATCATATGTTGTGCATGATACTCCCGTGACATCCTTTACACCTAATGTATGAAGATATGATCTTGCTTCCTTCTCAACTTCAGCTGCTGGCCAACGATTCCAAGTTATATACCCAAAAACCACTGCAGGCACTGGCGTTAAAACTAGAAGTACTAGTGCAGCTGCTATCACTTTATTTCTCAAAATATTTTCTCCTAGGCGCTTGGCCTAATAAAGGCCTTAGGCCTGTTTTTTGTAACAAAAGATGCTTGCTTCCAGCCATGGTCTAAACTCCAAACCTCAACAGACTCTTTGTCTGTCACATACATTAAAGAGTCTACATAATCATGTGGTCCGATCGCCCCTTGATCGAGGAACACTTCATACATATCAAATGCTCTCTGTAATGCATCCGGCTCAGAGACTGCTTCTATTACATGCCTCTTGTTACCAAAGAATGTTACGTAAAAGCTCATGAAATCTTCTTTATGAATGAACTAATTATAAATGCTATATACACTGGATCAATTGCATAAGCAAATGTTAGTAATAACGCTATGTCATATTCCATTGAAATCATTTTAATAATTTTATCACATTTATAATCTTTTATTACCAAAGATCTTCTGAAAATAAATTTGGCGGGTGAGCCAGACTAAAAATCTGCTTTCCTGCGAGAGCTATAATACCTGCCTCTTTACGATCTACGTACGTGCCACCGACTGTAACGAATCCTTGTCTTGGGCCGTGTAGTCTAGTCGTGTCTATACCCTTAGCATGCATATAATGGAGAATATTATGATGCCTGTTAGGCTGCGGAAGTGACCATACTTTTCCCGTCTCGTCTTTCACAGCAGCTTGCTTAATCATTGCAGCGCCCAATAAGAGACGGAGCGCGGGCAGCTTTATATCATATTCAATTACTTTACGACGAATGTCTGCACCCACCTTATCTCCTGTAAAATGTGCCATTAACAATGGAAACAGCTTCGGTTGTGCATAACTCTTCAGCGTATTAGCTAACTCTCCGCGTGTCCATGTATTATCATATAACACAGAAAAATCTGCAAGTGCATTGTCAATGAGTGCCTTGTTTTCTTTGCGCATCTTGCAAATTGCGCTAAATGTTGGCTCGATGAAGTCAACGACTTCCCAATCATGTCCTGCAGCATACATATATGCACTTAGCTTCTCTAAAGTGTCGATTTTATGTATTATGCAAAGTTCTTTGATATATTTTGGTGTTGCCTTCGAACGAAGATGGTGAAGTCTCATATACCATGAGCTTTTGAACTTCATCAATGTTACAGTACCAGCGGGACCTATCGCCCAGCCTACGACACCCTCAGAGTCATCAAATTCTCTGACGTCAGATTTTATCTTTTGAAGATCACCAGATAGTGTCTCATTGATTACAGGCGTTTTAATACCTGCATCACGAAAAAGCTCATCGCATAACCGAACTTCAAGAGCATCTCCATCCCATTTTACGCGAGCAAGACCCACGAGATCATGTTCATTGTACTTTATAATAATTCTATTTGAAGGTCCGACATACTCAAAAAGCATTGAACCCTCAGAAGACCATGATGGGTCAAGAAGTAAAGGATACTTGGCAAGCACTTTTTCAACGCCCTTAGAAACATTCTCAGCCAGCACTTCACAGCCCCGTGTTCTAAAGTTGACGAGGCCGTCGATTACTGAGCGGATTATTAATGATCCGTCAAGCTTCTCTGGCAATATAACATTACCTGCAGCATGATAAGTATCAAACTCTTTATCAAGAGTAGGCCTTTCAGTGTAGTTGAAAAACTTTGGAAACCCAGAGGAAAGTATCGTTCCATCAGGGCGAGTCATGACAGAACGAAGGTGATATTCGTCTGGACCCCATTCGTGCATCACCTTATGTGGAACAATTACAACAACATCACCGATACCAGGAATGTGGCGGTTGTTTGTATAAAATCTTGACGTATCAATATTTGGTATATTTATCTTCATCGTTGGACCGAGTATTATTATAACTCGGTCCAACGACTAAAGACACATATATTATTCTTCTGTTTCTGGCCCTGTTTCTTCTACTTCTGCATTTTCATCTGCATCATGCCAAATGATGCCTGGACAATACCCATCTTTAGCTGCCTTAACATACGTAATGAAAAATCCGATGAACTCTTTAAGCGCGGATGGCTTTGAATGATGGTTGTCCCTATATCGGTCATATAAGGTTATGCAAAGAGCAATTATCGCAATTATCGCAATTATCGCAGCAATAACCGCTGTAGACCAGATGATAATTGAAAAAAATGAGGGCCAAGTCATCTTTAAGATAAACGTGTATATGTCAGATCCAAACCGCATAAGTACAAACCCTATGAAAATTCCCACAGCTGTACACACAACATAGGCAAGCCCATAGACAATATATCTTGTGTACTTTATGATGGTCATAAAAATGTTCATTCTGGTTGCAGCTGCTTTTTTAGCTTTCTCTTGTCTTGCTTTTGCTTCTTTAAATGACGCATTTAACCTCTCTTTAAATGGTCCTTTCAAAGCCTCGAAGATCTCTTTATGATCTTCATTTTCATCCAGCCATATGTTTAGAATCCGTTGAAGAGCATGGCGGTTTATGACATCTCCGTCTTCATCTAGTTCATGAAATATACTATGGTATGTGTTACACCAGCGAAAATCGTACACATTTAACAACCAGTGTATACGATACGCTTGCTGGTTGGTCATTGTACTAAGTTCTTTGATAATGAAATTCTCCGTATTTCTAGCTGTCCTTAATGCAACGGCAGTTGTGAACCAATCGACGCAGTTCGCAACCTGATCAATCCACCAGAAAAATACATCGCGAATAATTCTTAACATTAAAACTGCTGGCGACGCTAACATGCAAAATACCGTTAGCCAAAAATATGGACAAAGGTTGCCAAAATTCGGTGGGCTTTTAAAAGTCCACTGCTGGAGTCTATGGTGCCAAGCACCTCTTGTCAAATTTACTATCATATAGTGATTCCTTTTGAGCAATCTGTATATTGTTTTATATCTTGTATTGTCACAGTGTCAACGTCAGGAAAAACACACGAGACAAGAATTTCTAATGCGTACGCTTGCACGATTGCAATGTGGTTTGCATAACACAACTCGTATCCGAACTCCCACCCTTGATCTGACATCGAGGGTGACATTTCGCCACAATGATTATTGTCACCATAATAAAATGCATTTAAAACGTTATGTAATGATTCTGACGTTACTACTGGAACCAGGGGGTTGCCGCAAGTAGAGCAAAATTTTGCAAATGAAGAATAGCTCTTCCCGCAATGCTCTGAGGTTAAATATCCCTCATTTACTTCTAAGTAAGATGAATAAAAATCCTTCATGAACATACGGAGCATATCGGTGACTGTGTCAAAGCCATCTTGGTGAGTGATACTAAGCTCAGTTATCGCACCAGTCTCCGCGTAGCCGGGTTTTAATAAAATTTGATGAACTCTCATTGATTAATAAATTATATTACGAATTATTCATTTTAACACAATCTATTAATCAATTTGTGTTTAAGCGGAATCTTGTTATACCCTGCAATAACGCAAAATTTACCATCTACAAAAACAACAAAGTCATAACGTGACCATTTTTCGTTGTATGATCTTCCTGAGCCTATATACACCATGATACCTACATTAGGTCTGCAATCAGAAAAGAGCTTGTAAGTAGTGGGGATGTACACTTCATCTTCCCACCCAACTAGATCTCTTCTATAGAGACGGTGGACAGAGTTACATTCATGTGCGTCAGATTTATTTTGCCACACATTCTCTTGCAGAATGAACAAATCACCAGGTTTTAAAGCCATAACTCACCTACTATCTCGTAGTTAAAGTCTTCGTCGGCAACACCGCTTAATATACAAAATCTGCCGTTAAAAAAACTGTTTCTTCTAAGATAAAGAAATTGGCAGGCGAGCCCAAATAAAGCATGCAACTTGGGTTCACCAATCTTACGTCCCATGGAAGCTTTGCATATTTTCTGAAGAGTGTATCATGTGAATCATGTGAATTGGGTGACATGTACAGGGACTCCCGTGGTATGAATAAATCGCCGAACTTCAAAGACACAGTCGCACCTTCAGCCCCCTCTTTCGAATTTGCATACAACAAATCCTACAAGGCTCTATTGGCGCGCACACTCCATCAAGCGTCCACCTTAAAATCTCGATGATATCGCCCTTTTTCGCTAATGGCAAAACACACGTCTCTGCATGCCTTGTCTCAGTCCGATACCCTTTGAACAAGGGATGCGTTTGTGACGTATTAACACCAATGCTTATGGGCGTCCGCTTTCTCCATAGAATTGCTGCGATATGATATATTTGACCATTCGCTAATGCTAACTGTTTAGCATTTTTATAGATTGATGGATATCTCATTACTTAAAGTCTTTTATGACGCCAGATTTAAGGCCTTGTGTGAATTTAGAAAAATAATCCTTAGGGTAATCTGCTACTGCATCAATAACATTTTCGTATGCAAATTCTCTCCACCACCCAGACGTTATGCTTGTACAGACTTTTGATAGAGCAAGCATCCAAGCTTGTCTCTCAGACAAAACGCCCGGGTGCGGTACCAAGCTTCTTTCGATCGCTAATACTGCTGATTCTTCGATCACGGATGCAAGCTTCAGGTCATTCGTTAAAGCATCAAACTTACTCTTATCAACAGCAACCTCTTGCCCATCTTTCTGGAAAAAAGTATATGCAGGGCGATTATATAGCTTGACTGCGTCATGAATAGAATCATGGTCGTATTTATAATCAATCTGATCACGATTGAAGAATGCTTTTTTACTTTTATCTAGCGAGGGGAGAGGGTAGTTATACGTCTCTTTTTCTCGCAATTTTATAAAATCTACGTGTTCTGATTTAACAGTGGCTCCCATCGCCTTCATAAAATGATAGTGATGGACTGTTTTCCAAAAATGAGGATTATCTTTAAGATAACGATGAGATGACTTTAACGCAAACAGAAGGTCAATGCTTGGAACAAGCCCAAAGTCAGTTTGAAAAGATGCTGTATCATTCTTAACAAGAGAATGAAGCATGCGCGAACTCTCTCTCTTAGAGACTAGCTCAAACTCAAGATTAACAGTGCCTTGAACTATCAGATTTCTCCCTAGGTGCAAATACACTTTTCTTGGTTTGATTGCACTTCTATTTTCTTCAATAAAATATCTTGCATCACTTTCTGTGCCGACAAAGTCAAAATCAGCATCGTCTCGAATTTTAAATCTTTGTGATCTTAAAGCAAGGGCACGACTACCAACTAAAATTAGATTAGCAAACTTGTGAGGCATTCCAACCGCTACTTTCTTCTAAATCATAAACTTCAATGCCTGTTAGATTTGCAACAAATTTAAGGCTAATCCCTTCGAATATATCGAAGATTGGCGGAGAATGTACGAAACTACGCTGTGATACTCCTGACTCAAATGGAATCCCGTGTTCATTTGATATTGCAACTGCCTCCGCAAGAAGTAATTCTGCAGCGGCCACTCTATCGTTTATTTGCGTGCCCACGTCATCTAGCGTTTTTTTGAACAATGCTTGAAGGTTATCCATATGATTTATTATAAATCATATGGATAACCATTACAACTTATTATTACCAAGTTTCCCTGATGCGTTTTATTAAAGCTTTTTTGCCCCCAGGGATAGAATTCGCAGTGCTAATCTTCAGATGTTTTCTAGCATATTCGCGCAATTGCTTGAGTGTAAAATCTTCGAGTGGGTAAATGGTAAACTTAGTCCAGTCTGGTTGAGTTGGCTTAACTACGGGGTGGCCGGCTGGCTGGCTGTGGATATCACTCGGACGGCCAAGCTCAAAAGGATCACCACAATCACCATAATCATCACAATCATCGCAATCATCAATGCTCACATCATCATCTCTATATGACCATGTAACAGATGGCAGTGCTTGTGTATACTCATGCAAAACAGTATACTTACAAACTCTTACTTTCTGGTATGAACAATCATAGGGAACACAAACGACGTCAGCTGGATCCACTTCACAGATCAGAATCCTACTTCCGTTACCAAAACCTTCAGCGTATTCAAGCGCGCCGACATGATATCCATAGCTGCATGCTGAGTTTGGGTCATCTGAAATCTTGTTTCTGGGCATTTCATTCGTGCAGCCAGGCTTATTAGAGATCGTTTTTGTATGATGGTCAAGATAATCTTGTGTAACAGATTTGTACGCCAAAAATGTCCCTTTATCCGTCAGGGGAATATTTTCATGCTCTAAAAATTTATATAGTTGCTCAATAGAGCGGGCGCTTGTATTATTATTCAACCGTATCCAGAAGTTCATGAATACATCTGGTGATGCGTCGTTCCTTACCATCGAAAGAATTCGTTGAGCCAGCTCAATTGGAATAGCTTCTTTTTTGTAAAGAATAGTATCATCATCAGTTACTTCAAAATCACCTGATGCCCAGTTTTTAATTGCACTCTTTGGAGAGGCCAAAGAAAGTGCTTCATCCCAATCTTCTCGAAAGAGTGCATCTCGCAATGAAGAAAAGTTATCATCTTCTCTATGTAAGGTCTCTAGTTCACCAGATGGTAATATTAATGTTATGACGTCGTTAGTTATGCTATATTTCATGTATGCCTTGTTATGCTGCTTTTGCAGCGTCCTTTAATAGAATGTAATCCACCCAGTCTGTGATAGTACCCTCATTTACTTCACCAAAACACTTCATCAAAAGAGGGTAATCCGCAGAAAGCAAAGCTAGATAATCTTCATGTTCTGTTGGGTACACAATACCTTTACATTGTGATAAAAGATATTGAAAATTTGTCCATTTCCATGAGATGCCTTTTGTCGCTGCATTTAGATACCTTGATAATATGTGTTCAGCAGGAAGTATAGATTTTGTACTTTTTAACAAAAGTGATGTTGCGTTTGTGTATCTCCAAGTGCTACTAATACGGTGGTTTTTCCAAGCGATATTTCTAAGTTCATCGATCACTAAAGGGTGCTTTTGTATTTCTTCATAGAAGGTAGCTCGCCATGCCGAATATGATATACCCTTTACGGTTCCAGGCTTTACCGGCGATTTTTCTGTAGATTTGTACCCGTAAATTTTTGGAAAATCAATGCCAAGTTTAGCTGCAACTTTCTTGTCTTTATCAATAATATCAAGATAATTTTTCATTTCATGGGGCACAAATCTACACAAAAGAAAGTATACGTCAGTATCTGCTTGTAGCGACACCCTGGGTATCCAGTTTTCTGATTGCAACGAGTAAACAGCTTGGGGCATAAGACGAAATGCCCTATGCCCATGTTTTGAGTTTGGTACTTTCTTTGGTACATCTTTACCAGTCCAAGGTAAAGATGAAATTCTACTAATTGGTATACCTTCGCATCCTTGCTCTGCAACCAGAGATTCCAATTCAGCAAAAACATCATCTGCCGTGCATCCTGTTGCAGGTCGTAACGTAACAGCACCTGATGGTATCATGTACCCTTTAAGTGCTTTTCTTGTATCAATAATAATGATCTGCGTTTGTTTTTTAGGAGGAAGTAGTGCTCTTTTTCCGTTAAAAGTTTTTGCTCTTTTGCATATAAAACTCTTCGGCTTAAAATTAAAGGGCAGTTTAATTCCAGCATTGCAAAACTTATAATAGAATATTTTCTTCTCCCAAGATGAACATTGAGAATTTTTAACTTTATGTAGTTTTGCTAGTAAATCTGTATAAAGGGTTGAAATTGTTTTCTTTAGTGCCGCCCTTGTTCTTGGAGTGTATTTTAACTCTTCTCTGTTTGCCGTGAAGTCCACTTCACCTATGTCAAAGAAAAACCTGAATCTTGAGTACCAGCCGAAATCATAGTCATTGGTATTCATCACACTAGTAATTTCTTCTGATGAAACTTTGTATGAAATACCTCCCATAACTGCTTCATTATTGTTGGCCCGGCGTAAAAGTTCTGCTTTTGTACCCTTGAAAGTCACATCATCTAATCTATCAGATATAACGTCAGGGAGATTAAATTTAACGTTTGCGCTCATGTACTTAAATACATGTCCTGCTTTCAAAAGGAAGGCTCTGTGATCAGCTTGCTTTACAGGAATTGCAATCTCGACGCCTGTTATACCTATATCACACTCATCTTCGTATAGCAAGCATAAAATGCCTTCATCTAATTCATCTAATGCAGCATTATATACACGCTTCATACCTTTGTGCCATGAAGTTATGTTAAATGATGATGTATAAGAGAATGCAGCTTTTGACCCAATTCCAAGTGTACCAACTTGTTCATTAGTATCACGTTTAGTAGAAGAGCCATAACTAACGTAAACTCGTATACCTTCCTCTGATAGGCCGGGGCCGTTATCCCGTATCTTTAGAGTCGGTGTTAGTGCGGTTGGTAAGTTAACTTTAATGGGTATGTCTTCATTACCCGCTTCAGCATTTGCATCCCTAGCGTTAGCCCCATATTCACGTAACACCGCCAATATATTATCTGTATATAACTGATCTCTCATGATACGCATCAAGTGTGCGTTATCACCGGCCTTATTAGAAATCTCGAAGCGTATTTCATCGCCGATACCAGTTGTCGTTAATGTTCTGTTTTCTAAATTAACTTTTGCCATATTTCATATGATCAGAGGGACTCGAACCCTCAACATACCAGCCTGTAGTGCTGGGCTCTACCATTGAGCTATGATCACCCTTACCCTTTTCCGAACCCTTTCCATTCACCTGGTCTTGTCATAAAAAAGCTAGCTAATGCGGTACCTTCGTCTGGAGCTTTTTTTTCTGGTTGCTTAGGTGTCTCCCGAAACTTGTCAAAAGCAATATCGATTGCATCCTCTGTTAGATGTGATCCAGTTGGGGGTACTTGCCGTATAAAGTAAGTAACCACATCTACCACCTTTAAATCAGAAATATTTCTGTTAGCTACAGCTTTAGTAGCTGCTACCCAGGAATCTGCATCAATGATCTCAGAGCAAAGAACCTCATGCCCACTCAAGTTTTCATAAACAAACCCCTTATGTCGTGTGTGCACTTCAGCACTGTATATTCCAAACTTCATGTATTATTGTACCTTATATTAATTCTAAGAACACGCTATTTTTTTCTTTTTTTGATGAACTCGCTCAAACTTGCATACGCCAAGACACAAAAAAGAGATGGAATTATTATCAAATAAAATATGGCGTAAAACGCATAATCTTGTGCCTTGGCTATTATGCGTTTAATCATTTGACTTCGAGGCTGCGGCGGGAGTAATGGCTAACAACACAGGTTCGATGCGAAGTCTTTGAGGGTACGTTGTGTATATATATTCACCCGTCCATTGGACATAGTTGCCGCTAGCTGTCCAGAAATAAATATACGGTGATGAACTGCCGTATGTCCCTTCATCACCTGGCGCGGGTACCACCAGGTGGCCATCGGAAGCGTAGTCAGGTGTGACAACACGCATAGTAGAAGTCAGCCTTTTGCTCCCTGAGCTAACCTTTCCCTTGACAACATGGTAAGCGATTGGTGCTCCAGATTGGCTGAATAGCGTGATATATCCCTGTAGGCCTGGATCTGACGTTAACTCTAAGCGCTTCTTCAAATTATCAACTTCAGCGTTTCCAGTAAATTTAACAGAGCGTGCCGCCTTTCTTGCCCTCTTTGCCTGGATTTGTTTCTGTGTCGGTGGCGTCCTGTCAGGGACGCATGCCGTGGATGCGCCACCAAACAACATAATAATTAATAGATTCATAAATCGATTCATAGAACTTCACACTCTTTCATTTCTAGCTTCTCAGGTGTAGATCGACCTTTAAAAATGTTAACGTTTGCTTTACGTGAATTTGCATTATACTTTGTAACTAGCATTCTGCACATTTGCTGCATGCCCACAAACTCGACCCTCAGTCTCCGGAGTTCTCCGGCGTCAGTTTCGGTCTCAATCAATGCACTATGTGCCCTAATATCAGACACTTTGGCTACGAATGACGCATGAACATCAAAAAACCACTCATAGTTTGTAATGACATTATCAGTCTCGAATGTCTCGGTAACAACACGCGCTGGTGCTGTTGCCACTGCTCTGGATGCCGATGTATAATCGGTAATTATACCTAACATTCCGATAATCACGAAAAAGGCAAATACGTATACTAAAATTCTTGAAATATCCATTTTACTCCTTAATTTAACCTCATTTAAATCTCAAATAGCAACTAATTTATAACCAGTCGCTCTTATCTTGCAAGCCTCTAACTGAGATCGCTACTGGAAACCGAGGAACATATTCTCTATTTGTCAACCCTTGGTAGCGAACAGTAACCATCTTTCCAATAACGGCATCTGGGTTTTTCCAAATCCATGCAAGCCTATCGAAACTGCCTTCTAATTTTGCTCTGAATGTTGCTCCGCCGCCGTTTGGGCCAAAATTAGAGCCGGTGGGGGTTTTTAACACAAAAGCACCTAGATGCCCCTTTAAAGCGCCGACGCCCTCTTTAACACCAACGACTTCAAACTCAGCGTCATCAAATTCTTTACGTTTTAGTAAATTATCTGTGCGTTTACCGCAATAAGGCATATGCGTATTACGAATCATGGTGCCTTCATATCCAGCAGATAGATAACCTGAATGTAACAATGTTACCTCGGCTTCATCTGGAACAGAGAATTTTGTTTCCACTACTACTACATGATTCGGTACCAGCTGCCCAAGAGCAGCTTTTGCCATAAGAAACCTTTTGATAAAAGAGATATCCTGATTTAATGTACCAATTATCGGGCAATCATAAACATGATACTGTACTTGCTTTTGTTTTTCGTAATCAGCAGGAGTTGCATGCGCGTCTGTTTTTTTAACTGCCTTGATAATTGATTCAAAATCATCTTTTAAGTCATGAGAATAAAGCTCTCCATCAAGCATCGCTTCTGGATATTTTCGAAAAAAGGGTACAAGTGCCTTTCTGATGTGGGCACAAGCTTCGATAGGTTTTCTGCCCCGTGTGAAAAAGCCATCTTTAGTTGCCAAGCATCTAATACCATCAAGTTTTGGCTGTGTAACGCACGGAAACTTAATTTTTCTCTTTTGATCTTCCCACTTCTTTGCGAGTATTGCAGTATACCCAGGTAGTGCTGCATCAGCGTTGGTGCCGATATCAGTGATGTCTTCAACATACTTCTTTCTGCTCTGTCTCAGAAGATTAGAATTCAGCTCTAGTGTTAGTTGTTCATGTTGAGAACGGCCGGCCTTCGGTTTAATGTCTCGTGACGCCGATGTAGTCATCTTACCATTAAGTTTACCAGACACTGTCCAATATTTACACTCATCAGGTGAATGATGGATCTCCCAGACTTGAGTAGAACCCGTACTGTTAAGTTTAAATAATCGTTTATAAAGCATCACTCACCACCCTTTAAAAGAAAAAAAGAATCAATAACAATACCCAATGCCGCTTTATGTTCAAAGTTACTCAACCTTTTTTCGTTCGCATATATACTTGTAAACAGGGATTTTAATTTGGGGTACACCATCCTCAACCTTCCCCGTCACAGAATTGATACAATCGATAGCTCTTTGTTCAGTCGGAATTTCAGAACCATCTATTTTTGATTTAATCGCCAGCCCAGTGCCGAAACCAAGAAATCCAGTGTCGGCCAAGCTAGTAAGTTGGTGCAACTTCAATTTATTTGTTGATGTTATCTCATATAATAAAGTCAAATCACTCGGTGAAGATTTTGACGTTATCTTAAGTGATGGACTTACGTCCGTATAGAGCATGTTTCCCATTCCTACCTTCTGTTTTTCCAGGCTGGACAAAACCACCTGTCATCGAACAAGCTATATGCCGTGATATCTTTAGAGCAATCATTGAATTCGTAACGAACAAATGACGTATATGCTGAGCCTGCTGCATAACCAGCTGGCACAAGCACGATGCTAAGCAACATGAATATTATTGTGTTATGACGCATTCGGCACCTGCAAAAGAAATGCTTCTACGTCATCAAGGAGTTCAAGATTTATGGCATAATACTCGTCACACTCAGGTTCGATACTGTCAACCATAGCATCATAATCGCCACAATCATCGCATGTCCAGTTAACAAACTGTCCATAAAATCTATTATTTTGATGTTTTTGATACTTTGACAAAACAGAGCAAAGGATAGAGAGGGCTCTTTTTGATGCTGCAGTATTAACTATAGCTAAACCAGATTTAAGTACATCTGCCCTTAGATGGTATCTATTGTCTATCCACTGTGCCCACCCGCCATTAGTAACTTGGTAATTCATATGCCCAATAGACACTACATACTGATCAGGTATGGGTAATGCACCAATAAAATCAGTGTATGGCTTGCCTTTTAAATCACCGCTTGACCAACGAGTATGTGCAGTGTCCATTGCTTCCTGCATCTTCCTATAGTTTTTCATGGCTGCCTTCTTATCTAGCTTGCGACTGCTGTATCGGTAACCTTGGTGTTGGGCTCGTCGGATGCTTCGGCTTCTGTAAGATGAACGGTCGAAGCATCCATCTGTACTTGCAAAGCCTCTTTATCTGCAACAAGCGCTGCGAGCTTTACTTGTTGCACGGTGACGGCCTCCTCAGCACGTGTCAAGACGCCTTGGCGGTATGCGATTGCTGAGTCAGCTGCAGCAATCTTTTTCTCAAGGGAGCTGGTGCTGCTAGCAGACTTTGCACCAGTGTTGTACTTATCACTCGAATCAAAGTGTGTGTTATGCCCAACAACCTCCGTACCATCACTTAGCGCAAAGATAGGAAGGCCATTTCGACGCTCCTTGAAGAGCATATTATCCGATGGCTCTACGACGCGCGACCCTTCAGTGATACGGCGACTAACTCTTAGCAAAGGACCATCTTCGCGGAGGGACATCTGAGTTAATAGGTTATACGTTTTTCCTGCTTCGAACTTCATTTTCTTGCCTTTCATAATAAGGAATTATTCCTTGAATGTGATTAAATAATATATCGAATAGGACTCAAATTACACAGGTATTTTAACTATTTTTGTATAATCATCGCAACCATCTGTTTATGTTTGCATTCAGTATGGCGTCGACCAGAAGGGCACGTGCATGATACATTTTTACCGTTGTATGCAACACTATACTCACCAAGTGACCCCTTCCAGCTAAACTTAGTAACAGCCCAAGAGCCATTAAGTTCTGGAGCTACAAAATATTCATCCCCATCATGAAGAAAATGAGGGTTCGCAACATTATGAATAGTCATAGACTCAAGTTTTATTCGGTCTGGAAAGCCAGACCTCTCCTTTCTTAGAGATTGCTTAATTGGCAACATACGAAAACCCTCTTTTCGTGAGATAGCCCTCAGCAACTGCGCCTAAAACATAATCAAGCGCAGTACTATTACGAATGCCAAGCTCTTTTGCTAAAGCAGCAGCCAATGTAAATCTGTTTAATGGGCCTTTTTCTTTTGAAATTCTTTTTAGAGTATCGACATGCTTATCTGGAAATCGTTTTTTTGCCATTTAATTCCTTTGTGTGGAATTAAATTTTATCACGTAAGGATGACAATAGATACATAATTTTATCATAAAGCTTTATTGCTATATCAATTGTATATGGGATACCCCATAAGAGCCCAAGAAAGAGTGCTACTTGTAGTACAAGTGGACCAAATGCGTAAATTATGTATGCGATTGCAGTTGTCACATTACGCGGCTTCGATCTCTGCTAATTGCTCTAAAGAGGGCTCTGCGGATTCACTAGTAATATCACCGGCCGCTGCTGCCTTAACTGCGTCTGCAGCAAGTGTTAAGGCTTCACGCTCAATGCGCTTTTCTTCACGGCGCGCTGAAGCAATCTGGCTCTGAATGTTATATTCACTGGTATCATCTACATGATTGTCGACACCAGCGACTAAAACATCACTATCAAGAATTTCGCCATCGAGCATTGCTGTTCCTGCAGAAACTTTAAAGATCATACGCTTTGATTTCGCATTTCCTTCATACACTTCGCCGTACCCAGTAAACACAACACTCGTTTGACGAGGGACATCCATGATGCCATCTCGTAAAGTCTTGCGGCTAAATTGATAGCTGATTAACTGTGTGCCCTTGTCAGGATTAGTTGGTTGAAGGCCAAGGTTAGCGACGACATTGAATGTATCACCCTCATTGAACTTCTTTTTCTTTGTCTTTGCTTTTGTCTTTGTTGGAGTAATTTGCATAATAGTATCCTTTTTTGTTTTGGTAAAAATTTTAGGTGAACCAGATATTTTAAGCATCTGGTGTAGAATGGCTAAATGAAATTTGGGAGCACCTTGAACAGGCATCAAAGATAATGCCTGAGCGAATAATATATCGATGCGGTCTTTTTTATCAAGAGGGCATGATTTAAGTAATGCTGTAGATACTGGGGTCCCATCATTAACGAGTTGAAGCGCTTTAGTGATGATTTCTCCAATATCCGTATTAACCATATAAAGAATTATATTACTATAATTCACCTTAGGCACATATTAATAATTTTTTGTTGCGACGTTTGATCCAGCAGGGGATGGATGGTAAAGTTGTTTTGTGGTGGTTGTGTAACCATAATCGAGGATGACGATTCGACCATCAGGAGTTTGCCCCCATTGTTCTTCGCGGCTCAAGTCGTCAATGACAAGTTCAGTCGTCTTTAAAAGAGAAATCAAAGATTCAGCAAACGAGAAGCACTCTTCATTACAATATTCAGTGTAATCTTCTTTCTTTCCGCCCCCCATCAGGCCTTTGACTATAAGCGTAATACTGTATAAGCTTGTCCCAAACCTACTCTCGAAAACGTCCTCAGCGCCTCTGTCCATTGGACGAACAAGCTCTGCTATTAACCATGAATAATCATCGCTATAGTTTGCAATTTTTGTAGTTAACTGCTTTGTTGCAGGGTTAGTGAAAATGTCAATCTCAGCTTCATTTTGCGCGATCCCTTTTTTATTGTAAGCAACTTTTAGTACATATCTCGTATTTAAGATGTAAGCCTTACGAGATGACCCTGCATCAAATTTCTTTAATGTATTATTAGCATACGCAACAACATCTTTTACAGAAGTTAATGACTTCAAATGCTCTAACCTAAATGGTCTCTTCCGCTCTTCAATTACAAATTGAACATATTCTTCCAATATTCCCATATTATGTACATATGGCTGTGCTTGTATGAATTGCCTATTTGAGCGTCTTGATAACTTCTTTTTTCTTAGCTTCTTTTTCGTCAAGAATATTATGCTGGTTTATAATTTCGTCAACCGTTGCATTAATAAAGTTGTGATCAGGTTTCACGTTTAAATTGTTTAATAAATTAAATAACAACATCCTCATTAAGCCTTTTCTACATGAAATATCTTCATGTTCCGAACTTGAAACAGTAGCATTTGATTCTCTCATAGCATTAGCAATAAGAATGCTATGATCTCTTTGATCACCACCAAGAACCCAAGGAATGAACTTAAACAGTGTAGCGATGTCTAATAAAGCTTTGTCAACATTCATTCAGCTACCCATAATTCATTCGAGTCTAATACAGGCAACGAATTAATTGTATCACTATCATATGATGTATACTGATCCCAGCCAAGAGAAATTCTGTAACGAAGAGGTACAATTAATAACCCTCTTGGATCTGGTTTTTGGCCAAAATGGCCTGTTGTCTTCGAGTAATTCGAGTTTACTTTGGGGCGATCAAGTTTTGCAGATTTTTGCTTATTCAAGCCCAGTATATCACATGTTTCATGAGCATGCTCTTTTGTTTCAAAAAAGAGTTTTATTGTTCTTTGTTTTTTCTTTGTTGCCATTTAGTTGTTATCCGTCGCTTCTTCATCCCATGTTATAGAGATAAGACCAGTATTTTGAGGAACTCTTTTTTCATGTAAGCCCTCGTGATTAGCTTCGCGGCCGCAAGATACAGCAAGCGCATGCATGATATTAGTTGTTGCAGTGCAAACATCTTCTTCAGCCCATTCATCGTCGGAACCTTTTAAAAGCTCAACGCTCTTATTTGTATCACCACCCCGAGGAGTATTTCTGTGCTCCATTGGTCCTGCTTTCCTATGTTTAGCAACGACTGCAACCCAATTTCTAGGCTTGTTTCTTGCAGGTTTTTTCATTACAAGTATATTATATAACGATCAAAACATTATTGCATATTATGTAAATTATATTGAAATCATCAGGCTCACTTCTAATAAACGGAATAATTTTATATAGGCCAATATGATTTTAACATCTAAGTTTATTAGAAGTGAGCCTTATAACAACAAGGGTACAGTATTATAATATCATTATTTAAAATTATCTTAATGATTAAACGGAAGTATTCTTAAAAGACAGCTTTTTGCCTGTCTTTTCATTTGAATACTTCACATCCCATTTACAAAAAATCTTCATAATTTCATCGACTTCAGGTTTAGTAATATTCGTCGGCAAAACCACAGCGCGACCGCATCTGCGCTCATTTTCTTGCCATGGGAAGCTTAAATTGTGGTTAATTTTTGCAACTAGCGCAGTTACGTCGGGCGGAGGGGTTCTAGGTTTCGTTACGGTTGGGTCTGCGGGTGCAATTTCACTTGGCATTAAATATTATACACAATTATGAAATTACAATATACATTCTAGAAGACTGAATTTTAGATAGACCACCTGAAATTGTAAACAGTGCAACAAAACCCATGCCATTTAGAGTTTGCTGTAACACACCAGCTATCTGTAAGTCAATCTCCTGACATAACTCATATGCAACCATCGCTTTATTCTGCTGCTTTCCAGCTCTAATTAGAGAGATTATTTCTTTTACTACATCTTGTAGATCAAGCATATGCTAACTCGAAACTGTGGTAAGACTGTCTTTATGCACGCCATAAACCGTAGTCCCAACTAAGAATGTTACTAACGTTGAGTTGTTAGGTGATAGATAATCCATAACGATGCCCCGCGTGCCTTTCGGTAGGGGTGGCGCCGTATCACCTAACAACTCAACGTTAGTCAATAATGTACGTAAACCGTTAGTGCGATAGCGAACAAAATCGTCAAAAAGGTACAGAACATGATTCGTCGATACCAACGATGCTATTTTGAATTTCATATATAATATTACAACATCATGAAATGCTGTAACACTATATATTAAACTGTATTATAAAGCACCAAGCTCACGGAGGCCATTCGGAAACATTTCGCAAACGAAAGACTTTCCAGAGCAGCCGTACCTGTTCTTCTCCATCTCCAGAATACGCATTCCCGCCGTCTCAGATTTATCCTTAGTATCAATGATTAAGTGTAGATGGCTGTCAATAGCATGTCTCATGCTATTAGTTCCAGCAGCTTGGCCACTCTTTGTTACCTGCCCGATAACGATCGCGGAAGCGAATGTCTTTTTGCAAAAGTTAAGAATAAGGTTCATTGCTCGTTCAGGTGTACCAGTGTTTGTTACTCCATTTGCCCGTGACCCGTCATCGCACATTTGAATTGAGTCAATCATCAAGACAAAATTAAGATCTGGGTGTTTTTTCTGGATTGCGCGAGCATGTCCAAGAAATGACTTTCTTTCTTTCTGTAAGATGCTCTGCTTTACTTTGGTATGCAAAGCAGGGTTTGTGGAATCTACCAAACTGTCTTCGCCAATGTAGAATTGGGGCTCATTTTTGCCAAAAAGTCTTTCGCAAACCATCTTCGTTTGATAGAGAGATTCTTCGCCGCCATTAAACAAAACAACTGTATCTTTTCGTGACTGTAACGCATCTGCCATTTGAAGCATCAGGGTTGATTTTCCGGCTCCAGGGGTGCCTGTCAACAAATTAACAGTCGTTGGTGTAATCCCGGCGCCCCCGAAAACCTCAGTAACAAAGTTAAGCTTGTCTGTCTGCAAGCCTTGCCCAAAGGGAGTTTTAATTCTCATTCGCTCAGGGACAGTTAAATCTGATAGACGTGTGTGGTACGGGAGTTTTCCCAACATTGGTTCTGCTGTCATTTATGATTCCTTCTGTGCCAGATCATGTAGCACTACTACTTTTACGTAGACCGGAGAAATAGCAATCTTATTGCCATTGAATAAAAATATGTGCTTTATATATTCAGCCCTTTTGTCAATTGCCTTTCTTGCACGTAGCGTGTACCTTGTTATGCCGATGTATATACCTTGCTCTGCACCAAAAAGCTCACGCGTATTTCCTTGGCTTACTGGGCGAGAACTGGGCAGTGCCTCGTAGTACGTTACGCCCATTAGATCTGTTTTTTTGATGGGTGATAAAATACAGTTTAGATTTACCAAATCACCCACTTTCATAAGATTATTAACTCTTAAATTTGAATTTCCCATCCAAGAATATAATATAACTTGTTAAACACAATAAACACAAAAAAGGGATCTATGATAAAAAATCATAGATCCCTTTTAAGCTAGCTAGTTACTAATTGCGCTTAGATTTTGCTGCAGCGATGGCAGCTCGACCAGGTGCAGTCTTTGTTTTAGCCACTGTCGACTCAACAAAGTCAGCCAATGGTGTTCCAGCAAAGACCTTCGTAGCAGCATCGACAAAGTTATCACCGCCAACCACATTTTGCATAGAAGTAGCTTCAGCAATCTTGACGCAAAGATCATGATTCCCTAACAGGGTCACAGCATCAGCAAACGGTCCAGCCCCTGCTTCAAATCTTTTAACGGTCTCAGCAGTTTGTGCAGCCGAGAAATCAAGTTTAAGCTTCTGTTGTGCTGACTGGATTGCAATGTCAGTTTCTGACTGCAATTTTTGACGGCTGACTTCAGCCCTCAAATCTTCATCAAGCATTTTCTGTTCAGCTTCTCTATTCTTTGAGCGCTCTTCTAACTCTTTTGCCTTAAGAGCAATTCGTTTAAGCTCAACCCCAGCTTCTCGATCCAGTGACTTTGACTTTAGTGCCGTAGTAAACTGTGCCAGCTCATCACGAAGTTGATTCTGATCATAAATCGTTTCTTGCCTTGCACTATCACGCTGTTGAGTAAGCTTTTCTCTTGCGATTGTAACCTCTAGTTCACGCCTTGATAATTCAAGACCAATATTAGATTCAACGACTGTCTGTTGTGTGCTAAACAACATCCTAGAAATTTCTGGGTCGCCACACTGGAAATCCAAGACCTCCACATCGATCAAATGCATACCATTCTCAGCAAATGACATTCCTGGGCGTTTTCCGTCACTCTTTGCTCCCAAGATAGCGCTTCTGACCAGTTCTTCAGGTTTGGAGTAAAGTTCATCTAGTGTACGCCTACGAATATCAGACCTTACGACACTACGGACGTGGTCTGTTAACAGCTTCACATAGTTCTCTGCGTCAAACCATTTTGAAGACTCTCCTTCAAAATTGACACGCAGAGAAACTTTTACTGTAACACTCACGTGATCTTTAGTCTCCGCCTTAACCAAATCACTAATTTGATTATTTTTGATCCTCAAATATGCGGTGCTAAGCAATGAATCAGTCGTTTTCGGTTTACCAGTAGACATAGTCAGCGTTTCTAATGACTCATCATACTCTAGCAGTATCTGCTTTGGTCCAACTTCAACTCGACGGCCCCCACGTTTATCAACGACCATAACTGCGTATCCAGTAAAGACATTAATAGTCGGAACACCACTGAACTTGGTATCTAGTGTCACTGTTCGAGGCTGTTGATAGTTCGCTCCTCGCTCGAACTCAGCAGCACCGAAGGCAAGGCTATCACTATGAACAAGGCTCTTTTGCGGGGAGCCTGACATAGTCTGTGGGTTCGGTTGCCTAATCGAACGACTTCGAGTAATCTGGCCTTCTGATACGCCATTTCGAGTCCCGGGACTATTTCTCGCTAAGCCGCGTAAAGAAGTATTGTACTTTCGAGCCTCCTCATTACCTGGATACCAGATCATACATTGCCTATCTTCGAGCACACGCCGCACGATGACCTCAGTCCTTGGGTCAGGCAAAAGCATTTGTGGCCCAACTTCTTTACGAATCTGTCCAGTCGTGCGTTGTAGGACATACCGTCCTTCACCCTCTGGAATTGCAGTCGAGAAGTGCTTCTGCTTACCATCATAAGCGATAAACGAATGTTCTTGCCTAGGAAAGTAGATCGCAGTATCAGTACCCTTAATAAATAGCTCATCCCCCTCTTTATGCTCAACACCATCTTCAGTGTAAGCAGCAATAACCTTAATATGCAATGCCTGAATAGCGTTCAGCTCAATAGGCTTGAATACGACATGCCTATTCTTCGATTTGTCTTGTTCGGCAAAGAACTTCTCTGTTGGCTTTGGGAAGACAACCTGCGGCCCTCTTTCATATCTCTTATTGCCATCTTCATCCTGAAGAACACAATACTCCAATCGTTCTAGTGTGACCGCATCTCTTACATAGGATTCGCCATCAGGCACAACCTCAATTCCTGTTGGCGGAATGTAAAAAGAAACCTCAGTCCCACAAATGATGTCCAGTGTACCATCATTCAGGTTTTTTGGCATAGTTTGCACTTCTTGTGCATCAGATGCAACGTCAGTTGCTGCGGCCTTAATAACACTATTACCCCAATTAGCCTTTGCTGCAGCCCCATCGACAATCCTTGTTACCAAATACTGGTTTGAACGAAGGCGATGACCATCAATGATAGTTGCAGTCTGGCGTGGCCAAAGTGCAAATGTAGCGGGACCAGCAATATTTTGCTTTTGGCCGATTAAGAGAGGTCTCGAATTGCTTTTAGAACTCTCCTCAGGCTGATCACCATTTTCCGAAGGGTTCTCTAATACAACATACTGTCCTTGGGCAGCTACGACTGACTGGTTGGCCGCATCAAGCAAATCAACGCGTGCAATCTTTGATGTACGTCTGTTATACTCAACAGGAAAATCCTGGCCAGTTGTATTCAGTACCGTCGGCCCACAGTGGACCTTTACATTGCCTGTCGTCAAATCTTGAGCATAAGCATATTCGCCTGGCCCAAGAACTAGCTCTGTTGGTTGTGTACGTTTTTCTGTCATAAATTTGTTTACCTTTGTTTAGGGTTAAAAATCAATTTTCATTGATGTATGAATTAAACATATTTTAATTCATGCTTGTTGCTTGTTACAACAAAAGAAATATAAAAGATTACGGTGAGGGTAGCAGGCAGTATTGCTACCCCCACTATAACCTACTCCTTGCGTGTATCAGTCATCTTAATGACAGTCGCTGGAAAATCACCATACATTTCACAGCCGGGCGCAAGGATATATGCAACAGGAATGTCACATTTCGGTGGCTCGCCACAACCACCATCTGTTAAAATAAATAAGCAATCGTACTTGCCTGGGCGATCGTTTACATAGTTAACCGGAGCTGCGAAATCAGTACCACCTGATTTCGTCCGGATTGTTTCCGGTTGTTGGTTTCTCCGGACCGTCTGGATGTTTTCCTCATCTATCTCTGTGTCAAAAGGCAAGATATCATATGATGTTAAATTGCCTAGATTTGACATCTCTGCGTAAAGCATTTCAATCCAGTCATTGGACATTGACCCACTCTGGTCAAGAGCTAATGCTGGTGTTGCAGTGTATCTCCTTTTTCGACCAGGTATATCAAAGGGCTGCCGTCTATTTACCGACTTGTACGTTGATGTCGTTTGCGATGATCTGCTGCGACCAATAAATTGAGATATCAAATCTCGCCAATCAACTTCATTCGAAACAAGTTTTTTTAGATAAGATTGAATGTCGGAAGGAACACTACCCCAACCCTTTGTGGATCGCTCTGCCTCTTTAACACACTCACGAAGAACATCTCTCATATGCTCTCGTAATCTGTCTTTTTCTGCATCTGAGACATCACCCCAGCCATCATGATTGTCGAATTGGCCCCCTGGGCTTAATTCATCACGAAGTGCTTTATCAAAAGCACTACCGCTGCCGTCGCCCGGTTGATCACCACCCTCACCAGCAGCTTTGGCTCGAGCTTTGTCCATAGCTTCTTGCACTTTTGGATCATTCATAAGTTGATCCATGTACCATTCTGACGATTTATTTCTAGGGAAAGAAGCGACCAACTCAGCGATTACACCAGGTTCATAATCCGGTAAAGCATCGGATGGCTTATTTAACTCTCCTGCATGGAGCACGAAATCAGGCAACTCGTTTCTAGGAATTAGAGAATTAATCGCCAAATCCGTTGCGATGTTCCAAAGAACATGAGGTGTCCGAATCCGGCTTGTGATATGTTCAAAGATCAGATGATAAAACTCATGCTTCAAAATACCCCGTGTATGATCTCTGTGCACAGAGTATACATTTTCGTGAGAGGCGCTTCCAAGCTCATTAAAGAATATAGGGTTCCAAAGCATTTGGATCATTTTACCAGAATACCGCACACCTGCAGTTGGTATATCAATCGTACGATGCTTATGTACACGCCGGCTCAATGAACCAAAAAATGGTTCATCCCACCCCAAGTCAATAAGGTGAGGTGTCAAATCAAATTTCTCTGACGCCTTAAACCTTGCCTTAAAAGCCTCGGCTTCTTCTTCAAGCTTATGATAAGCTTCTTTAAGTTTTTCGTCTAGTTCCTCAGTGGCAAGCTTATCATCCGCCATCATTTACTCCGTTACTTCATTGTCTTCAGCAGTTTCGGTTGCCGGTTCAGCATCACCGTCAGTAAGAAGGTGCTTTTTTGCTAGGTCTGCGATGCCGGGCATCTTTTCCCCGATCTTTGTCGTAGCCAACATCCGCATAAAGTGTGGACCGGCTTCAGGGTAGAAAACCTTGGCGTTGTTAAGGCTCGAGTTAATGATGCCGTTGAATAGTACAAAGCTAATTTCATCAGGTAATGTCTTCATTACGAATGCAAGGTTCTTTGCTTGCGGAACCGTTAGAGCGAGATCATCTTTCTCAACGTAAGCATTAAGCTTGTCTACAAGCGAAACAGACTCTTCTGGACGCAGTGCCTTAATTCTCTTCTCAGCGCGGTGCGCATCCTTAAGTAGCTCCTCAGGAGTGAGGATTGCATCTTGTTGCTCCATGAATTGGCTAAATGCTCGAGCTGGAGTCGCACCGACGAAGCCCTTCATTACAGCATAAATAATATCCGGTTGTTGATCGATAAGACGACCTAGATTTCCGCGATTACGGATAAGATGGTCACTTACCTTATGCCAGGAACGACGAGATGGTGTAATTTCCGTAGCATCCATCTGGGCCGCTTTTTCTGGTTTAACTTCAAAATGGCCTTCATTACACTGCGAAATAAAGTCAATGACTTCATTACAAACCCACTGATTTCCGTACATCTCTCTTTGCTCATCGGTCATCCCTTCAGATGAGCGGCCCCAGTCCGTCCAATCTTTGAGATCAGGTTCAAGATCTGCAACCCAGAACCGATCGATGAATGCAGGATCCATCTGCGTAACATTATACTCCTTAGAGAAATTTACAGCTGCGATGATCCGTGTTCCTTCATGGACCGTACGCCCATTTAGGCGGCCTTTCTCAACAAGCTCGAATGCAGCATTCTGCACTTCAGGTGTGCCACGGTTAATTTCATCAAGAAATAGTACGCAAGGCCGAAGTTGAGCCTCGAGAAACCAGTCAGGTGGAAGAAATTTCGTAACACGAAACCCACCAAGCTCCTCGTCATACTCAGACATCATCATTTGTTCGGACGTTAGGCCATCCTTAGGTGACTTTACCGCACCCCTGTCAGGAAGACCAATAATATCACCCTCGCTTAGCTGCGATACACGGCGTTCAATAACCGGAAGATTACCCCAAACCCGCGCCATTTGATAAGCAATTGCTGATTTACCGATTCCATGGGCCCCACGAATAAGTGCCGATTGGCGAGTGTCAAGAAATTTAAGTGCGTCAACCAGTCCACGGACTGTATAAGAAGATACTGCTGCCATTTTTTTCCTTTGTTAAAAACCATCTTGGTTGGATGATTTATTTTATTACGACGAAATTACATATAACACATTTAATTTTCAATAATTTTGAAAGTGTTATATGATATATGCATTCCGTCCTTTTATAATATTACGTTAGAGTCTCAATTAACACAGTTAATTTTCAATGAATTATCAAAAATTTCTTTATTAATTGACTCCACCCTTTTTATAGTATTACGATGAAATCGCAATTAACACAAAAAAATAACGTATTATATTATACTTTTTTCTTGCGTGAAACCCTTTTCTTTTTTACCGGGGCTGTAACAGGCTTCTGCACCAGTACATCAACTAGTGTTTGTTTGGCAGGCTCATGAAGTAACTGCTTCTCTTTAAAATACGCAGAAACCTTAGCTTTCTCTATAAGTGTCAATTCAAGGCTTGCGCTCTGAAAATGTGCTAGTGCCGATGATATCGAGTCGAATTTTTTTGCACGTATATACGACTCTATGCTCATTTTCTTCCTTAAAAGAAAATCATTAAGTTTAGTTCCCATTTTGTTCTCCAATTTGCATTGTGTCTTGCAAAAGTTCAGCTATAGACTTTTGAAAGTTCGGGTCTTGCGCTAATTTTGACGCGTCGCCCTCTACATTATAATAGTTCATAAGTTTAATAGCAAACTTCTCCATCGTACGTAGAATGCTATTGCGTACAGTAGAGTGACCAATGATAGTCCCAGCTGCTGTCATATGCAAAGCTATCATTCTATAATCCATGCAGTCTTTTAGCGAAGTTGATATGGTTGAATACGTACTATCATTTTTCATCTTTCTTTTTCTCGTCTTTATTTTTGTTTTCTGGCCAATAACCTTTCTCTTTAAGAACTGACACGCTAAACTTTACTGTTTCAGTTGCTGCGTCTAACGCGACCTTTACAACAAAAGTCTCTGCTGCCTTTACAGCAAGCTTTTTTGCTAAATCGCCGAAAATAACATTAAGCACATGAAGCCTTCATCTTCTCTAACTCTTTAGAGGAGATTGGAAACTTTTTATGATCTTTTGGATTTTCCGTTAAACCAAATCTCATTCTAAGTATCTTTTCTTCTCTAGGGTTTAGTGAGTTTAAAACCCCAGATAAGAGAGCAGTAAGTTCTTTTTTATTAATTAAATCAAGTGGGGATTCTGAGTCGACGTCTTCTATTACATCTTTTAATGTTCTTGAGTCAGCGCCATCTGAGCCAATGGGCTTATCAATAGATACCAGCAAAGGAATACCTGAAATTGCTGATTGGACTGTCGTTTCAGTCACCCCTATTATCGATGCAAGCTCGGCGCAGGTAGGTTCTTGTGCATGCAGTTCAATGAATTCATCACGTGCCAATTGTATTCGAACGTAAACGTCAGTAACCCTACCAGAGGTCTTTATCTGCTTACTTTGTGATGCAACTTCGCGCCCGATATTTTGGCGAATCCACCAAGTTGCATATGTTGAGAATCTAAACCCTTTTCTCCAATCAAATAACTCAGTAGCTCTGATTAAACCAATATTGCCTGCTGCGATTAAGTCATCAAGACTGCAGCCTCTATTTTGGAACCTTTTTGCTATCGAGACAACTAAGCGTAAGTTAGATTCTATCATCTTATTCTTAGCTCTTGATTTCTCACTTTTGCTAATTGCTTTTGAAGATTCTATTCTTATTTCGCCATCAGGCTCTCTTGTATATTTAACATCCTCAAAGCCCTCAATTTTTTGAGAAAGAATAATTTCTTGTTCTTTTGTAAGCAAAGGTCTTTTACCAATCTGTTTAAGATAAAATCCTACGCCACCACTATCTTGTTTAGCCACTATTTCAAATTTTCCTGCTTAACCCTTTCTTAAAAGTGCTTTCTTTAATTGTTGCTTTTGCTTTTCTTCTTTTTTTCTTAAAATTTCTCTTGACTTAGCCTTTGATTTTTCAATATTAGCCTGTAATCTTTGCTGTGTAGATTTTTGTAGTTCAATCTTTGCATATGGTGCTACTTTAACTGCATATGCAAAGATTGCAGTCTTATCTATAAGAGAAACAAGAGTGTCATATGCAACACGATAAATTTCTTCTGTTTTTTCTATTTCAAGCAACCTTTTTTCGAAGGTTGCTTGTATAGTAAATGTCGCGTCTATTCTCAGCTGAGTTTGCTTTATACCCTGCGCTTGCGATAGCGCAGTTTGTCTGTAAGAATACGTGTCATTTGTCGCGTTGAATGCCCATTGTGACACAAGATCCAAATTATCATCTAATGCTTGTATTTGTAACAATTCTTTTGGTTCTTTTATTCCATACACGATATGTTAATATTAACATTATATTTTTTGCATTTACACGTTTATATTTCTTTTATAAAAACAAACACCCTGCCACGTTCATTCCTTAAACCATTTGTGTCTCTAAATTCTCTAGCGACAGAAGAAGAAATTTCCATCACTATACCTTCATTTTTTGCAAAGATACCAGCAGCATTCTTTGCAAAATCCCTCTTCAGACTAGGGATTTTGCTTAATGCCGATGTGCCTCGCTTCTTATATAACAATGCATACTTTATTACTTTTTGATGATCACCGGTAGGCATAGGATTACAAATATCAACGTAATTAATCCCATCTATTTTATCATCTTCTTGTAAAGAATCATATGCTTCACCCGACGATGATCCAAATGCAATGGAGCAAACTATATTTTTGTTCATTGTTATATTATTCTCTATTTAGTTTTTAAGTTTAAATTGAGTAATCTTTTATTAACTCGCTTGTATTAGAACCATATGTCCAAATTTGTCCTGAGATCCATTAGCAAAAAATTCGCTAAATGGCTACTACCATATTATGCGTCTGAGTATCTATTTTGGCGAATTTGAATATCATGGAAAATATACAACTCGAACATGTGCAAGATTAATCCTGCTCTTTTCTGGATGATTTTATATCATCACTAGGATGGTAATAGGTTAAAAATTACGATGAACTAGTAATTCAATCAAGTTGTGATACTAACTCAATGTCTATAACTTCAATGCTACGAGTTTCACCCATAGGCATCTTTTTAATGAGACCTCTTTTACCATCCCCGTTTTCTTCGTCGACACCTAAAAATAGAAAGTACGTGCCCTTCTCGATGGGTACTGCTCCTTTAAACCAATCGTATGGGTGTTTTTCCTTTCCTTCATCATTTCCAAAAATAAACCCGTCTGATCGTGAAACTAAATCTTTAACTGTCATAACCATATCGCCAAGTCTAAAACTACTTTTTACCATCGCCTTTTTTTGCCTTTTTTAAGAAAAGAATATCTTCTCGTGATATTTTTTCTATTCTATTATCTACATAGACGTTGCAGAAGGGTCCATGAGCCCATACATCATAACGTCTATGAAATGTCATGTTTGTTTTACCAGAATTAAAACCCTCTTGTAACGAGAGAATTATTCCTATTTTATTTAATGATGATATCACAATAAGATCACCAATTTCATATAAAGTTTTATCTACACACATTTGAAAAAATTCCCCTTAGAATGTTTGTGTATCGGGACGCATTTAGAGGATATAGTTCTATCAATCTTGCCACATCATTAAAGACTATAGAATCCCATTGCAGAAAGAACTGTGTTTGTGTTATTATATACATTTCGTATGCATCCCCTGGTGTGCATATACCTACACCACAGTTGCTCGTATTTAGCGCTACATCACTTTCATTGAACCCAGCAACTGTCTGGGCTGCTTCGTCTGTAATAAGAATGATGTAAGGGTATGCCCCTGTTGATGTTACAGTAGATTCTCTCCAATTGATAAGTGCTGGATTTGTGCTGTTCGCTAAATCATGAACTACATCGTATGAAGGCTCTACACCTGGATATGATGCGGTAAGATTGTTCAATGCTGCAGAAAATACAGTAAAATCAACGAGATTTACTAGTACATTATAATTATCTCTTCTACCAGGAAATACAACTAAACCAAACCTATGTTCTGTCCCTTGAAAGTCTGCAACATAATTACTTATCCCTGCTTGCAGAGCGAACATAGCTTGTGTCATTGAACCTGAGCCATCTATCACAAAAATTATATCTACCTTATCATGTGGTGTAAGATCCTCATCGATGAGCCCATCACAGTCATTGTCAACCCCATCACAAGATTCTTGCTCAGGATAAACTGGTCCAATGCAGCTTGACCAAATGCCTGAAGTGCATGTTCTCTCGCCTAAAACGCATTGTCCGATACCAGCCGTAGCAGGATCTCCGCATGCGTCTGTTAACTCATCGATTGTGCCGTCGCAATCATCATCCCAGTTATTACACACTTCGGGCTCGGTAGCAAAAGAATAACATGTACCCCATACACCATTAGAATCGCATATTGAAATGCCGGTACCGCAATTGATAAGCTCTCCCGTAGCGTGATCTAAGACATTTTGTCGGCATACTCTAGCGTCACCGACTGTACATGCACAATCTTCATCGATTATCCCATCACAGTCATTATCAAAACCATCACATATTTCTCGTACTGGTTTTCTAGCATTACACCCTATCCAGTTGCCCACGTTGCAACTTTCTATACCACTTTCACATGAGGTTCTGCATAACCTCTCAAGCCCTTCATCAATTGCACCATTACAGTCATTATCAAAACCATCGCAAATTTCAGGCGAAGGGTGTACAGCACCAACGCAATATGTTTCTTCTGATGTACATATTTGAGTGCCAAGTTGACACAAACCAACTTCACTTGACGGGCCGCATGAATCTAAAATTTCTTCGTCAGTAATACCATCACAATTATTATCAAAACCATCGCAAGTTTCTGGTGTCGGCAAAATAACGCCTGTACATTGTCCCCACACACCATGAGTACACCTTTGTTTTCCAGTTCTGCAAACGCTAGGGCTAATATAACTGTCGACAGCTGGACCAGTCCAGCAATCCCGTGAATAATTGTCAATTACACCATTACAGTCATTATCAAAACCATCGCAGATTTCTATCCCGCCTGGGTTTATTTCGGCTATATTGTCGTTACAATCGTTATCACAAGAGTTGTAGCCATCACCATCACCATCATGTCCTTCGTCAACTAAACCATCGCAGTCATTGTCCAAACCATCACAGATTTCATTAACTTGTCCGATGAACCCTTCACAAAATGCCATTTCATTTTTAGCATCGCATGAAGTAATCCCCTTTTGGCAAGTGCCAATAGAATCTTTAAGATTATCTGTTATTATTTTTCCGTTATTTATTATACACGGGCGTGGGGACTGACATACTCTCGATAAGTTATCATCTTCACATGCAGCAATAAAAAGCAGGGAGATAGATAAAAGTATATATTTCAACTTCATATATACTAACGTATATACGAAAAGTACCTATACGTTAATTAACTGTGTGTATCTTCTGTTGATTGCTCTGTTTTTTTCCTAAGCATTGAAACTACGGTAGCTAGGACAACTGTAAGAGCTAGGAAAAAACTGCCTGTACCAAATTGCCCAATGCCAAATGATATAGCAGAAAGGATACAATATATAATCATCGCTGGATAAATAATCATAATTCGATCCTAATAATTTTAGATTCTTCTGGTGTTCTATCTTCTATAGGTTCATCATCACAGGGTAATGGAATTTGTATATATAACCGTTGTGGTTGCTCTTTCTGCTCTTCGCGAAGTTTGCTTAATGCATCAATTAACCATGCTGGTGTATAATTACTCATATTGTGTCCTAATAATATTATTACTATATGTTAACATAGTACACTAGCGACGAGCACTAATTTTACCCTTTATTTCGCCTAATTTTCCAATTATTATGATGTTTTGTTCAACAATTCTTTCTAATTTTTCGTCTTGCTTAGCAACGTCTTTTTCCAAATTAGCGATTCGTGCTTCAAGGACTCGCCCGTCTTCTCTAGAAAGATAATTCTTGGCGCCCATATCATTAACATAAGCAATGGCACCACCAGTTGCTATTACTATCGCAACTATCCAGCTCCCGAAATTCTTAAAGAGCGTTAGTGTATTATAGGACGTCATCTTGGGCATCTAGTATTTCCTCTATTTCCTCTATTTCCTTTAAAATCTCTTTTGTTTGGCTGCGAGCATGCTGTGTGGCATTAGCTGTTTGTGGCACATCAATTTGGAGTGTTCTTCTTGCCATCACGTAACTATTTTTATGTTCCTGAGTATATTGGTATGTTTGTGCAATATTAATCTGGTTCAACGCTTCCGACTCCGGGTGTCCTTTGTCACATGAGACTATAGGTAAGACAAGCAAGACGATTGTTAGTATTTTATAACGCACTAATATATCCTGATAATAAGTAGTAAGCCTTATTGATTTGGTTAATTTATATGCACAAAAGAGCCGAATCGGTCTTTTATTAATAGCTCCAATTCGCCCTTTTCAATAAGAGGATGAATCACAGACAAGTAGCTATCGCCCTTTTTTGTTACTTCATCACTAAATGTTGCAGCATTATTAAGTGTTAACCAATTAAGAGCTAATTTAAGATCATTGGCATAAGCAGCAGTCATATTGACCGCTTTGCTAACTGATTCTCGTAAACCATGACGTCGCCGTTGTTTCTGTGCTGCAGAACTAGTAGTAATAACAGACTCAGCCCAAGCTAATCCAGGTCGTAGGTGTGGAATCGCAATATTCTTAGCCGAAGAAATAGAAATCCACTTTGAAGAAGCGTGCTCGTATTTCTTTGTATGTGGATTCTTTGATATTTTTGCAGGCTGTATAGTAACACCAATGAACAATATAGTCTTTGTGCCATTATGACTTATCATACCCCACGGAAATTTTACATTAGAAATGCCAGCTTCTTCTTGTGTTTCTCGGGCTGCTGCACCAAATGCATCTTCTCCAGGGTCAATTTTCCCCTTGGGTAAGTCCCACCTTCCATCGTGCGTTTTTAAGCATAGCACATGAGGCTTGTTTTTCAAAAACTTAATAAGTACAATGCCTGCGCTCTTTGTTTTAAACGCTTCTAAAAGGTTCATACTTATTAAGTATTTAGAGACCTACCGAATTACTATGTGGATCTACAGTATTTAAAACACAAGCGTTAACAGTAAGTAATAAAGCAGCGACAGATGCAGCATTTTCAAGTGCTGTTCTTGTTACTTTTACTGGATCAATTATCCCTCGAGCTAGAACGTCCGTATATTCACACTTTGCCGCGTCAAAGCCATACGCGAAATCAGTACTTGATGTAACTGCTTTTTCTACGACATCTGGACTTTCATCTCCAGCATTTTGAACAATCATACGCAGAGGTGCAACACAGGCATCACGAATAAGCTTGACACCCAGTCTGAATGCATCAGTTTGATGAATGTCCTCAGACAGATCTACTAACGATGGCATCATTTTTGCAAGAGCAACACCACCCCCAGGAACTACTCCTTCCTCTACAGCGGCTTGGGTAGCATTTAATGCATCTTCAACTCGAAATTTTCTTTCGATCATTTCAACTTCTGTAGATCCACCAACATGGAGTATAGCGATCCCGTTTGATAACTTTGACAATCTGTCTTGCAGCATACCCTTTCCGTTCTCATCAAGAGTAGGATCATCTAACTTCTCTCTGACTAAAGAGATTCTTTCTTCAATAGCGGCTTTGTCTCCAGAAACACCAATGAGTGTCATTTTGCCTTTGCTGATGATGGCTTTTTTGCATGTCCCCAAAATCCCCGATGTAATTGCCGCCGAGTCTAGCTTATCGCCTGATGATATTATCTGACCACCAGTTAAGGTGGCGATATCATATAGCATATTCATACGCTGTTCACCAAATGCTGGAGCTTTAACAGCACATGAGCTTAATGTACCACGCATGTGGTTCGTAACAAGCAGCTGTAGCATTTCTCCATCAACATCATCGCCTATAATAAGAAGTGCTTTCTTTTTTCTATTAGCTTCTTCTAATAAAGGCATTAAATCTGTAGGAGAAGAAAAGCGCAGATTGCTGATTAATATAAGGGGATCATTAAGCTCACAAACCATTGTGTCTGTATTAGTAACAAAGTATGATGATAGATACCCGCGGTCGAATCTTGCTCCTTCAACAATCTCTAATGACGTATTAAGGCCTTTAGCTTCTTCAACTGTAATTACGCCATCCCTTCCAACCTGCGACATTGCATTAGCGATCATTTCGCCTATTTCGACTTCACCATTTGCAGAGATCGTTCCGATGTTTACTATTTTTTCATCATCATCAACTGGAATAGCTTTATCTTTAAGACTCTTTAAAACAACGGCAACTGCAGCGTCAATGCCTTTTTTGATCTCTACTGCTGGATGACCTGCAGATGAATATTTCATTCCTTGCGAAAATATTGCTCTTGATAAAACCGTCGCCGTTGTTGTACCATCTCCAGCGACTTCGTTCGTTCTCTGTGAGACTTCTTTTACAAGCTGTACACCCATGTCTTGGTATGGATCACGCAAGTTTATAGACCTGGCGACCGTTACGCCATCCTTTGTTAAGAGATGCTTTCCAGTTGAGCTTTCTATAACTACATTTCTGCCCCTAGGGCCAAGTGTTACAGCAACAGCATCAGCAAGAATATTAACCCCTTTTAGTAATTCTCCACGAGCAAAATCACCAAAAACGACCTCCGGATGTAGCTCAACATCTTTTGGCATATTAGTCTTCCAAAACCCTGACATTCGACTCTAAAAGAAGCCCACCGACATCCAATATTCGTCTGACTTTTGTCAAAACATTTTCAGCAATGATGATATTACCTTCTCTAATAGCAATCTCATCGCCGTTCAAAAAACCTTTTTTCTTTAAAGTTTCTAAATCTTTATTTGTTAGTTTCATGTTACAAACTATAATACATAAATATGCGTGTTTGTATCATGTCTAAATTGAATTATGTTGTAAGTTACCGAACGTTTTTGTGTACTTAGCCCAAGTTGAGTCTTTGGTCATTGAGTTAAATTCGAATCCTACGAATTTTGCTTTGACAACATCCCAAGAAGCATGGCCTTTAGTTGTTTCAATTTCCGCCCATTCTTCATCAGGTAAAATATGAAACCTGATTAAGGTCTTACAAAGCTCATAGAGTTCACGGGCTTCTTTTCTAGACAACTTCTGATCAAAGAGGATAGGATTATTTAACATTGCTTGCGCTGTCTTAGAACCTATCCCAAAAACACCTGGGATATTATCCGACCCGTCGCCCACAAGCGCTTTCCACTTAACATAATCATATGTAGGAGCCGAAACAAACTCTTTTTTCATGGGATTCCATAAAGTAACGTTATTATACAGTTGCAACAGCTGGATGAAGTCTGTGTCATTCGACACGACGGTTACGTCATCATTCGGATGTAGTCTGCTAATGATGTTTGATACTATATCATCTCCCTCGTAATTGGGATGCCTTAAAACTGTAATAGGGAAATCACGTAATATGCTAAAGATTTCATCTTTCTGGCGAGAAAAAGAGTCATATTCTTCACTTTCCATAGGAACACGTGTTCCTTTATATTCTTCAAAGATTTCTAAACGCTTTACAGGAACACCTTCACTTGTTAGGTAACAAACGTCAGGTTTATGTTTCTCAATGATGGGTCTTAAGCCCCGAAAGAAGTTAAAACAAATAGGCCAATTGCCTTTTGAGTATCCGCTGCGGGCGCGGTGAATGAGGTTATAGCCGTCTAAAATTAAAACTCGTTTTCCCATAAATTATTATAATTCGAAAGAAAACATTTTTACACTCTTATGTATTGAAGTTTTAATCAGCTAGCTTTAGGCCAATGGCAGCACCACGTTTACAAAACGTCCATTTAGCGGTGACTTCGCCCCGCTTTAAATAGGATTCAGTCACAAGAGTATAGAAGTCAACCAAAAACATGTGATAATAGTTTCCTCTTAGATCTTCTAAAGTAAAACCTACTGAGGATCTGCCCTTCGAGTAGGAAATAATCTTCATTGTCGCATCGAACTCGAAGTTCTCTTTCCATGTTACAGGTTCATCACGTCTCGACTTATGATTATATGCACTTGATGCATTTTTCGCTGCCCCATGTACAACTTGCCCGTCATCTAAAATTGCAACTTTCCATTTTGCCATAATGTATTATATCACACAGGAAATTTTAATACACTATCCTTTATACACAAGATCTTGCAGCGATGCGTAGTTGAATCCATCACCCGCTAATCCCTCAGTCTTTTCTTTGACCCACTTCCCCAAACCTTGCATAATCATTCTTTTCATTTCTTCGAGATTCTCTTCGTCAGCAGCTCTATCAAACTCAGTGGTATCATGCACAATGTCATAAGCATCAATTCCCCACCGCCCAAAAATATCCTCAAGTTCAGTTTTGTCTGTTGCGACAGTGATATCATGGTTAAGTTTTTCAATGCCAGCAGCAAAATCTGTTTTCGCCGAGTCAAAAGTTGAAGATCTGACATCTTCTATTTCTGCTCTAACATCACCCTGATTGTTCGTTTTTGGTCCCCTCATTTTATAATTCCAGACCAACTCTTCGTTGATAAATTTCTTTAAAATATCACTCATAATATTAACACGGGCTCCTACCTGATGCTGTAATTCTTCTAACTAATGGGTACATTTCACGAAACCTATTTAAATCTTTACCCCGAGCGTCAAGTCTTGGTGGTCTTCTTTTAAATGGGTATAGTTTTTTTGTTCTACTTAATGGCACGGCGGCTGTAGTAAAATCATTTATGAATGCATCTCCGACTAAACTGCTTGTGATTTGCTGGGACTGCAATTGCATAACTCTGACTAGCTCTTTTTTATCTTGCTCATCTAGCAGAATTCCCTCTACGTACTTTACATCTTGATCATGCGCGCATCCAGTTGACCATGTTATACCTAAATCTAGGGTTTCTCTTAAAACCTGTCTATTTGAATCGTCAATATACGCAAGATACAGCCGATTTGGCGCTGCTCCAGTTCTTGCATCGATGATAAAAGGATCTAGCCCTTTAAAAGGCAGCTCTGTCTTACTTGATGCTGTTTTTGTTACAGTATTATAATCAATAGTCAGGATGGTATCAACGTCAGTATTTCTACCAGCGATGCTGTTCCAATAAAATCTAATAATCGGATCGCCACCGGCATCAATTTCTGACTGAGATGATATTGTTATCGCGGAAATGAACCTGAATACTTCATGAAGTAACTCAATTACTGTTGCTTTTACGTTAAAGAAATTTGGGCCAGTGAGCGACCGCTTAACATCTGCGACGGTATAAATCTCCATCTCACGCAGGGGAGAACCTTTGTGGTTTTTTGACGCAAAAATAAATGAGTCATTCCCGGCTCGAGTGATAACGCATTCATCGACTCGTGCGGATGACGTAACTAATTGTGGAGAGCTAAATGCCATTACTATTAAGTATACTACATTATAGTTTTAAACTAGCAATTACAGTAACACAGACCTGATGAACTGGAATGTTGTAAATATAGCCATCAATCATAACTGCATGGTGTGGAACAAATCCATAAAGTGTTTTTTCTACGTAAATACCGCATTCGGAATCTACGTGTTTAGAAAGTTTAAGTTCAACTAAATCACCAAATGAAAAATTTAACTGCATTATTCACTCAGCCTAGTCAACAAAACTAAATCTACATCATGTACAGGAATGTTATACAGATTACCTTCAATCATAAGCTTATATTGATCTGCATCAACCCATGAACCTGTGGAGTATGATTCTTGTACAAAGACGCAGCCACGAAAACGCTCTATATATATACCAAATAACGCCCCGATTCCAACAGGTAATATTCCAACTAAATCGCCAAAGAAGAAATCCATTTATTTAATTATAAAATATTAAATGAATAAAATACACTCGTTTATAACGCCACTTTAGTCACTCATATCATGATTTATTAATACTGCTTATAACTTTAACACAATTTCTTGGAGATAAAACCAATATAGGGCCACCAGCAAAGAACCGATACGCTCCGTCATTCCTGCACCCTAAAAAAATGGCGATTGTCTGATCACCAAAATGGTTTATTTCAACAAGATCACCAAACTTTAGTAAAGGCGGATATACAACGTCACCTGAAGGGAAGCAGATCGTGCAAGGGCTACTTATACACCCATGAGCCATATTAACCTTCCTGCTTGTCTATACAACATAAAACAATTAACATACATTCACTCTTAGGGATATCATAGATTTCACCATCAGCAGAAATGTTGCTAGATTTCTCGCTTCACCTTAATATATCTCTCGGTTCTAAACAGTCTATTATTCGTAATATCTGTATCATTATAGAATATATGTCCGGTTATTGGGCATATATAAACTTGCCCAACGCCAGCGCCACCTGAAGGAGGGAATTCTGCCTGATCTTCAGAGCCGCCCTCATCATCTCTTGGTCTGACATCAGCATTTCTAACAATTTCCCAGGCTTCGTTCGTTTTCCCTAATTTAACTGCTGTTGCAAGAGTTAATTGCGTTGAAGAATCGACGGAAGCAATAACATGTTCGTCAGTGATGATGCTACTTTCGACTACCCTAAATAAATCATTTACTGCAAATGATCCAGTCGCAAATGTATTACCTCCTGTGGCAGTAACCTGATTTACAGCAGGCCCAGTTGAAAATGATGTTCCTGAATCTTGAATGAAAACGGCTCTGACTATATGGTTTGCCATGTAGTTGGTATCATTAGCAGTCAATAACCTTTGATTATCACTATATCCGATATTGTCACCAGCAGCGTTCAAGGCGAAATTACCAGCCATATTAGGTGTTACAGCTGCTGTGCCCTGCCATTGGTAAAAAGCAAGTTTCCAATATCGTCTGGCACTATTTGTGCCGAATGATCCACTTCCACCTAATAATTCTAAATCAATAACAACTTCGTTAGGTGACGTTGCAAATGAATCATTTGCAGCGGAGTCATCATGGAATGCATCGGTTCGCAAGTTCCATGCTGGATGATCTTCATTAGACTGGTACGATGAACGTAGAGTCCAGCTGCCAGAACCAGCAGCGTCAGTTGCGCTGTATAAGTCCATTTTAACATCTGCATATGTTGCAGCAGGCATTGCTTCCCATGCAAACCCCAATTTTGAAGTGATTATATCTGCTTGTAGATCAATACCTGTTTGGAATCCAGCAGTTGTTGTTAATGTCCCGCCACTGCCTCCGATGGTCTGCGTGTTGTTTGTTCCGTCAAGCAGTAGTCTTCTCTGGTATGCAGCAAGCATTGCTGATGAGCTAGCAGCTAGCACAAAAATGTCATCAGATGTTACTGACGCTAATGAAGCAACATCCAGAAACCCGCCAACGCACGAATGTGATTCCGCAGTCTTAACAGATAAGGCTTCAGCAAGCGGCGATTCTATCAATTCGGTTTTTTGCGCAAAAATATCATAGCCCCAAGTAATTTCTTGCGTCGAGTCTTTAACAAGGCCTATTGATACAGGGAATGTGTAATATTCATCTTGAACAAATTCACTTCCACCAGTACCAGATCCAGAAAATGCTACTTCGACGCCATTTGCAAGTTTCTCTGAGCTAGAGTGTACTAGTTTTGTCGATGCAGCCGCCCTGTGATGAACTCTGCTTCTATACCAAGTTGATGATCCTGTGCTCCATTGCCATGATGTTGGGGTAGAAAAAACAAGGTCATGCCTTCCTATCGCAGCTCCATTTCTAGGCCTAAATATATATGCGACCCCGCTATCATCAGTAAACCAATTGTAGCCATGACATTCAGTAGCCTCAGCCGCCTGCCAAGAACCTGGACTTCCCCCTATAGTACCTGTAGCGTCGAATTCCTCACCGATACAGGTCCAGTTAAAGCTAGACACTTCTGATGTACCTGAATTAACAATCTGTATAGTATTATTATCCAAGACGCCAGTCACGACAAAAGAGCCGCTATTAATACTATTGGAGGTAGTTGACAATACTATCCTTTTACCAACATGATGCTCTGTAAAATCATCGGCTGGAATAACGACTTCTTGGACAAATTTGCCTCCTATGATCGTTGGTGAAGACATTGATGTTCCAGTGCCTGATCCAGATACAACCTTTCCATTCGGCTCAAGCAAGCCGATTGTTGATGCGGTGTCTGCAGAGAACCACGCTGCACCACCTGGAGCGACGGACACATGGTATGATACATCAGTCAGGCCATCATCGAGCGTGTCACCATAAAATCCTACGCCTATGTTATTTGATCCAGACAGCCATGAATCGATTGGGATTCGTGTGATATTTTTTGAAATGAATTGATTATCACCATTCTGTGTTGCAAGCCAAATGTCATCGCTTTCTGGATCACCTGTATCTTTTCTATTTATGATAAGCGTGTTAATTGAACCAGACTGGCCGGCGACTCCAGCATTGAGACCTAAATGTATAAACCCGGCAGCATTGACTTCTGCTGTTGTATGCATACTATAATATGCATGTGAGAAGTCGCTGCCTTGTATGCTATTTAATCTCTGAATTCCTGTTGTATTGTTACCTGCTGTCTGTGTAGATACCCAATATACATTTCCGCTTGAATCAACATCAATCAATGTACCATGGTTATTTCTAACCGCACTGGACCCTCTTGGTACAAATCCTGCTAAACCGCGAACAGAATCACTGTCAATCGTATTAAAATCTGAGCCTGCATCGCTAACTGTTACGACCGAACCACTTATAATCCCCGTCGATGTAAATACGTCAATGTATGACAATCCATCACGATGTAATGCCCAGACTCTATCTAGCTCTGCTGCGTTAGTATGAAGCCCTGACTTATCAATAGCAATACCCAGGGTATTATTGCTTTGTAGTCCGGCTACATCATAGATACCGCTTGCAGTTGTCCCTATAACATTTAACACTGCATCACCGGCAGCATCTATCATTATCAACGCACCTACGTCGGTGCCTGTATCATTAGTATCACCATCACTATCACATGCAAGATATAAATACCCGTTCCGGCCAGGCTTCAAGTCTCTGAATTGGACGTTAGTTGGTAATGTGGGAAAAGCTGACAAAGCTTCTGTTGATATTGAGTCGCTTGCATCTTTCCTCGATGGCGTCTCACCAGTAAATCTTTTCCATGCCCATAGAGATCGTGAAGTTGTTGCATTCGCGTGATCATTAGTGGCCCTATCAGTTACTGTCCACCAAATCTTCCCTGATTTCCGGGGTGATGATCCAGAACCAGCAGCCAAGCCATCAAAGCACATACCTGATATTATACTTGACACAGAGCTTGCGTTTGATGCTTGCGTCGGATAATCTATGACATATGGCACTTGAGTAGGCGCAGGAGTATCTGTATCACAGAATAAAGTCTGGATGTTGACGAACCCTCGTGATGTTGACGAGGCATTATACCGATCAGATAAAGTTTCAGCAGAGGTATAGCCGTCAGCCTCCGCAGCACCAGGAGCAAAAGCACCTACATAATATGGTTGTCTTATGAAGTAGTACTCAGCGTCATCACCCGCGCCATTTAAATCGCCTGTTTTTGTAGCGAAAATTGAGTAAATATAGTGACCTTCTTCGCCCGTATTGGAGCCAGAAATTGCAGGACTGCCATTAGAGCCAGTGGCAAAATCAAGGCATCCACTGCTAAACACTGATCCTACACCGAGCGGTGTAACAGCTGTTTCATTAAAAAATGCCTCACGCCCTGAGGGGTGTCCAAAAACGCTACCAATCTGCTTGAAATTGATATCGGTACTTGAAACAGCCGCATCGGGTGTCGTTGTAGTTGCCCGAGCGCTGATTCTTCCTTGAGCGTATGCGATCTGCGATGGTTGCGCTGGGGCAAGGTTCGTAGTTGTTATGAATCTTCGAAGCCTCATGTATTGGCCTATGGAAGACAGGGCTGGCATTGAATTGTTTAAGCGCACATTATAGTAGCTTAACTCTAAAGGTGATGTGCCCGACGCTTCATTTAGAATATGGTCTCCCTTGAACAACAGATCGCCATCGATAGCCACTGTTGATAATGCAGTTCCAGCAACCAATGAACGAAAAGCTCTTTCTGCCTCGTACTTATAAAGTACATTAGGTTTATAGACCCATGTCCCGTCGTCAAGTTTGATTTTTAAATAGCCCTTCATGTGCTGTCCCTTTTATAGATCAAGTGTAAATGTTACACGATATTGCACATCAGCTGCTTGAGATGTACCTTGTATAATTGTACTGCTAAGCAAAGTATAAGCACAGATTCCGTGAATAGCATACTCATTTGCGTTATAAGAACTCAGTGTAGTTAACCCGACGATGTTTATATCTCTGGCAACAGTAGGCGCAGAAAACTGTACTGTCCTTGTCTGTACGAGTGTTGATGCATCAAGTGTAGTTGTATCTGGCGCTTTTACCTGGCTAGGTGTTTGACTGTCATAAACATGCTGTAGTGATGTTCGTGCGACATTTGATGGTACAGTACCTTGGTGGATGAACACTTTGATTAAAGAACCAAATGCTGTCCCGCCGGCAATCATTCGACGTGTTTGATCTGTGATCGTATTAGATTGCCACCCACTGTCAAGGGAGTAGTCACCCCTTGTTATAATGGCTTCGCGTATATCTTCGTACTTCCATGTAGGATGCATTTTTGATGCTTCATCAATCACACGTTGATCAATAAGTTTAATCCTTGCTTGTCCTTTGATGTTAAATGAATTTACTGTAATCGACATAGTTACCCAATAATTATTGAACCAAAGGCTGTTCCTGAAATAAACCGACCTATTCCTTTGCCCCAGGACGTCTGTGTATAAGTATCAACTATAGGTTGTGTTGAACCAGATTTAACTTGTACTATGCCATATTCACTTACCACCGTCGCAGGCGAAAACATTCCTTTACCGAAGGCTGTCTGTATGTAGTCATCTGTCGGGGGAATTACATTAACTGGGCGTGTCTCTACAACAGTTATATTTCTAGAACTAGGAAACATCGAAGAGTTGAATCTAGAGCTTAACCTTGATGTGTTAGCTGCGGGCTCACTTATACCGTCACTTTCAATCGTGTCAAAAGGCGCTTTTATTTTACCTTCAATCAGCTGCGTCGAATTTGGTCCTTTAAAATTTACTTGCGTAACAAAATACTTCGCAGCCTGTGAAGGAATTTCAAATTCATAAATGTGGGGATCAAGTTTCACGAATGGAACGAGTGTGCTATTAAATCTAACCAATTTACCTGTTCCATGCAATTTTCCATACACATTAAAACCTGCAATATTAAGATTTAGATTCGACAATGATGATGGCAAAGCTCGCCACCGAATCATCATTGTCGAAGACGGCGTCGGCGACGCCGCAACAGCAATAGCGCTGATGGGTTTTGTTGCATCAGCATGAATAGGCATATTACCGATGACTTTTCCGGCTTCGAGTTGTTTTACGCTATCATTAACAGGTGCACTAAATACTGCAAGTTGCAGGTTGTCTATTATAGTGGCAGTCTGAGCGACTTGAGTTGCAGGAGCATCATTTTCATCAAGTGTAATAAGATAAAGATTTTCATTAAGCACGTAACAAAAGATCCAAGTGCCTTCAATGGGATCAAAGAAAATCTCTGGGCGCTCACCTTCTGCTAAAAGCCTAACTTCACTCTCTAGTGTACCATTAATATCACGTTGGACAAAGATTGATGTACCAGTAAGATACGGCCTTTCATAAACGTACCATATAATTGAAGCGTCAGAATTTGATGCGACCGATATTTTTCCTACGTCACTAGTGAATGTTATCTGAGTCGCCATATGAATTATTCAGTTGGAATGCTGCCTTCTCTGTTATAAATAAAGACGATACCACATACTTCGCATGTATGCTTTTCATAATAAACATTATTGTCTGCGGGATCTTGCTCGTATGTTATCGTCCAGCGAGTCTGGTGTCTATGCTGCCCTCTAGTTGTTTCCATCTACTAACCTACACAAATAAAGTGCGTTGATAAATTACGAAATGATATTAACCTTAGCGTTTGTTGTTGACCCATCAGGTAACATAATCTCTGTCATGTTATCGTTTACCGGAATCATTGGTAAAGACATTTGAGCATCAGTTTCTTCGCCGATGTCGTCTATGCTTAAACCATCATGCTCAATAGCCTCTTGCGTAGTACCACCAAAAGCCCTTAAAGCAACAGCACTTGTTTTTTTAATAATGCTTGCAATGCCCTTTTTTGCATTATCTACCATTGATGCCTGTGCATCAGCGAGCGATAAATAAACAGTACCCTTTATTGTTTCAAGTACTTTGGGCTTAGATTCTTTTTTTGGAACTCTAATGACATGCTGTATCGTAGTGCCATCAAGAGTCTCACTTACTCTGCGTTCAATGACCTGAACAGGTACAACACCAGCCACATTACTAGGTATAATGAACAAAACTTGTCCGATGTTGTAGTTTGCACTCATTTATGCTACCCTTGTTCTCCAGCTTCCCGAGCAAGATCAGAAGAAAGCACAAGAATACTTTCACCAGACGCTCTTTTATATTCCGACAGATCAAACTCTGCTAACTTATTTTTTAGCTTTGTTTCATTCTTATACCCACCGTATGTTTCATAAACGCTTATTAATCTATCGATTGTTGTTGAGTGTAATTTCATGTTATATCCTACATCAAGCCTTTGGCTGATTTTTTCATTTCCTTTTCTGCGACTTTATCTCTAACTGATTGTGAGATTTTTGCACCAGCAATCGCTGCTTTTGTTAAGGGTTCTAACCCTAAAGCTTCTCTAACATCATCATAAGCTTCCGCTGATAACTTGCTTTTAAGAACTTCCATTTGTGCATATTGTCTTAAATCCCAGTGAACGATTGGTAAATCTTCACCGCTAGGACCCGGCTCAAACTGTCCAGTATCACATGCTTCCCATACAAGCAAAAACCTAGGCATTTGCTCTTTCGGCGGAACATGAATTAAAGGAAGATTTCCCAGTTGCCCATCATCATCTTCTTCATAAGAAATTTCCCATTGCCATTTATTTAGCATTAAGAATCGTACAATACTTACTATGTTTTGTTAACTAAGCATTGATTCTATTCTATCAATTGCATTTTCATACGCGTGGATAATATCTGCAGATTCTGGAACGTCAAGACTATTAAACTCTTTTAAACCAAGCGTCAATGACTCTATCAAGGATTGTAGTTGTCCATCCTTTACTTGCGTCAAAAGAGCGCCCAGGGCAGAATCTCGTTGATCACCTTCCACGCCTTCAAGGGGCGTGGTATCGATCTTCTTCTTTAGAATACTTTCTGCATCACCAATAGTCTCTGCACCCGAAATTTTCTTTGCCAATTCCAAAACATCATTCAAGGTTGTATTAATGATACTCTTGATGTCAGAATTTAAGTTTCTTACTAAATTAGAACTTGTTATAGACTTTGTAATCTCTTTGTTATTAAGAAGATCAGCAATAGCATCAGATTCAGAAGACTCATGAAGCAGTGCCCTATTAAGACTCCTAGATTCACCTAGCCCGAACGTTTTCCGAATCTCAGATGTTTTCGATGTTATAGAGCTATCATGGCCCGCAAGTGCATCGATAAGCTCTAATGAAGCCTTAGGGCCAGCCTCGGCGACTTTGACGGTAAGCATAGCGATAGGGTTTAGTAGGAATGCGATTAATTCGCCTTCTTTTTTAAAAACCATTCTTGCTTTTTCTATGATTGCGCCATACTTTCTCTCTATAGATTGCATACGCTGGTCTTCATTGCTGAAAATGTTTTCGTATCTTGTCGAAAGACCAGGAATGATCAGTGACGGTAACCCTTTTAGTATGACAGCGAGTGCGGACCGTGCTTTACTGCTTACCTTTGCAACAGAGCCCAGGGCAACCTTCGTTGCGTTTGTCCATGGTTCTATGAAAACTTTCTTAAAATCAGCAGCATTCCCTAAATCAACATCACCAAATTCATCGCCGTATTCTTTAACAAGCTTTTTTCTGTCTCTTTCACGTGCATCTTGTAATGAAATGCGTATGCTATTTTTGAATTGGGTTTCATCCATAGCTATAAATAGGCGTCTGCAGGCGCATCTTCCATCATCTTATTTGCAGGCATCATTAATAGCTTCCCTGTTTTATCTCTCCAATAAGAGCGAACCTTTTTTTCGAAATCATTAAAGGGATAATGGTTCTTAGTTTTAGGGTCTCTTGTGGTAAATTGTTTTCTGTCAACGGGCGGCAAAGAAAGCAGAATTTGTTTCTTTGCCGCCAACCAATCCTCAGAATTTGGCATCATGTCGGACACGAAATCAAGTGCACCGACAACATTCACACTAAGCTGTGTAGTGCCACCAAGAATTTGCCAGACTCTTGAGCCATCTATCTCATTGGGTAATGACTGCACAAACATCTTCTTGTTATCAGTTGATAAAAATTCCCTCATCCGGGTGCCAGATATGTCATTCTTACCCGTTCTTTCAACAGAGACAAACTCTACGCCAATATTATTATGTAACCACCCGAAATACTTTTCGCGGCTGTTCATTGGGAACCTTCGTTGTATATCTATAGGGTCAGAATATACGCTATACTTTGTTGTAAGTTTCTCTTCATTAGCGAACCCGAGTGTTTCGTAAATATGTCTAATAGGTACTTTTACGAAGCTTACTTTAACATTTTGAGGAAGGTTGGGCATGATACATTCATTCCACACTAACTCCATATCTACTCCCTTAATATGAAATTCACCTGGCTTGCATCTATCAGCAAGCGAAACAATAACCTCAACATAATCGTTATCACTAGATGCTAGCTTTATTAGGTTCCAATGCCCTACGTGAAATGGTTTACAACTCGCTGCTATTAATCCAATTTTCATTTTTGTTTCTTTACTCTTTTGAATGCTTTAAAGTCTAGACCGTACTTTTTTCTTACTGCTGTTTTTCTTGACTGGAGGGTTGTTTTCTTTAGAGAAAGAAGCTCACAAAGTTCATTAAGTGATTGTGAATTATTCCATTGCAGTTGAAAACGCTTACCCTCAGATGCTTTTCTTTGTTCATCTCTGCTTCTTTTTAAGAGCTTGCCCGTATTTACGCTTAGATACTTAAAGTCTTTCGCAATCTTTAGTTTAATAACTTTGAGCATTTTTTCAATGTGTATATCTCTATCAATAATTTTTCTGTGTACTCTTTCGCATATCCCAGAAACATATCTTCCAGTCTCTATAGTTCCTTTAGGAAATCCCTCTGATATTGCATAAAAGCACTGATCTTCTTTTAGAGAAAATTTTGCTCTACCATTTTTTGAACTTAGAAATCCTTTAACATCACCGATTGTACTACAGTCGGTTAACACACTGTTTAGTTCCTCTTCGAAAGCTATAGCTGCAGCTTTTAATGATAGATAATAATCATCAAGATTTTCTTGCTCAGAAGATACAAGAGCGCATGCTGCGCCGTAATATCTGTCAATGACTACTTTTTCAAGTTGTATATTGTTCTTGACATCATTTACGCCAAGAGAATTAAGGTTTGCATTTTTACATGTGTTGATGATACAATTGATCACGCCAGCGCCGGAATCCCACGTCCCCGTTCTTCCTAATCTGTATGAGCTTGATATATCCATATCTTTAACATGAATGTTTTCGCCGTCGACACAAAAATCGTAAGCGCCACCTGGATCTGCATAGAGTGTATCATTGCTGAATAGCAACGCAAATAACACTTCATATCTGCCTACTGCGTTACCCGTAGTTTGATTAATGACGTCTGCTAACGGGCATAAACATTTTGGAATAGTATATTCACTAGGCTTGCTTATATCAAGTTCGAGACTCAATACACTTGAAACAAGTTCAGCCGGTGTATGAACAGCAATATCATTAAGCACAAGCAAGATTTTCTCTCTAAGCTCCGGGAAAAAATTTATTCTTTTAGCAAGCTTCAAAAACAAGGATCTTCTATCTGCATTTATAAATAACTCTTGTAGTTCATTTAAAGTACATGATTCATCATATTTTTTGAAACCTGATTCGTGTAGGAGAGTTGTTATTGCCTTTATGGTGTCGTCGTTATTTGCTGTGTAACCGATTTTCTCAATATACACTTCATTCTTCCCATTAAAGGATATCGTTATATTGTCCATTATGGACAATTATATTGATTAAAGTAATTAGATATTACTTGTTAATACACTAATTTTCTTTTGCCAGTTTCATCTTTAACAGGTTTACCATTGATTGCATTGATCACCACGGTTTCAACAGAGTGCATTTTCTTTGTTAATTTCGCTACTAGATCAACATATTCCAGCCTATGAAGATGGCCAGGATCAAAAGTAATAACAATCTGCATTATTCTATGACCCCCCTTTGTTCTTTCAATAGCACCATTTTGGATGACAGTCGAGATGCCCTTAATAATCCTAATCCCAGTAACAACTTCTTCGACTTTCATTCCTTTACTTAGAACAAGCTTCGCAGAAGCAGTATCAAGCATCTTTAATGCACCTAAAGCTTCAGAAATCTGTTCATCAGTATCTGGCTGTCGGTACTTTTTTATTTGAGCCTTAAGGTGCTGGCATGATCTAGCATAATTTGACCTTGCTGCAGTTGCCAGCTTCTGTTGATTTCTTAATCTTAGTAAACCAGTAAGAATAGACTCCATCTCTTCAACATGTTCGGAAGAACCATACGCAGATGATGTCCCATCAGACAAAGTAACATCTGCATAGTTTTGAGAACGCTCAGAAATTACTTGCTCACTAATTATTTTTTTTAAAATTCCAAATTCTAGCTTCATACTCTATCCCAAAGATAAGTATTATCCTGCTAATCTTTAATCTTAAATTTCATCCAGTGAATCAAATACTTCATCATCTGCTCTGATGGCAGATTAGTACCCTGCATCCATGATACAACTTCGCCAACAGTTACAGCGGCACTTGCAGCGAGCTCAGTCAATGTAACATGTGCTGTAACTGTATTTAGTAACTCTATAAACTCTTCTTGCATAGATCATTATAACAATCTATGCAAGAGTGTATAAAGTTATTATTTCTGCTTTTTTGCTCGGGCCTTGAGAGCTTTCTTGTCGCTCTTAGCTGGAGCATTTTTCTTTGCCTTAGGCGCAGGCGAGGGTGCAGCGTCGCGACGCTTGATCTGTGCTTCAAGGCGTGCTTTTTCTTTGGCACTTTCACCTGGGGTAAACGTAAGCTTTAGAAGACGATCTTCTAGAGATAGCGCATTATGCTCTGCATTACGCTCAGCAGCATCCGTTTGACGCTGTTGTTTCCGACCGAAAAAATTCTTTTGACCTGCCATATTAGCTATGCTCTCTCTCTACTGCTAGTCGAACTTCATCAATAAAATATTGCCTAATAAGTTTTGGGTCGACCGCATCTGTTAAGGGAATATCATATGCAGCTCTAATCTTCACTAGAATCTGTTCTGTATATTCAATGTCTAAAACGTTTCCGTTAGGAAGTTCGAATGATATAAAAGCCATAATAAATTTTATACCATATTATTTTTTGTTAAATAATAATATTACATTTAATTTCAAATAACACTAAGATATGAGCATTTGTTTCATTCGAAATTGAGCGCTTTCACCGACCCTTTTTCCAGCGGAGATTGGTGGTGCTCTATTTTCTTTCTCTTTCTTTCTCATGCCAGCATCTTTGGACACTTGGTTTGTTTGGCGAGCTTGATGAAGTTTGTCTTTCTCTTTTCTGTCTTTCTCTAATGACGTAACACGCTGCATCTTTACAGAATATGGTTCATCATCTGGATCTTTTACGCGCTTCCCATCAGCTTCATGAGCAACTATATGCCCAATAGACTCAAGAAACCCAAAAAGAGCAAATCTCTCAGATGATTCCATGCCATCAAGATATTGTTTCATTTCATCTTTAATTTTAGAGTCATCAAGTGACTTACCCGATCTGACAATATTTAATTTATCCTGAATGTCATCAAACGTTATTTCTTCCGGGACATCGGGCGACGACTGTTCACCACTTTTTTCTTGAGAAGGAACTTCCTCACTCTGAGCTTCGTGTTCATTTTGGGATTTAGTTTCTTTTTGTGGTAAGCTTTCTATTGATGCTTGCAGTTGATCTTGGCGGCGGCCTTCACGATCCTTCTCAGCCTGCATCTCTTGATCATGAATCGCATCGCCCACAGAGACTCTGACTATCTCATGCAGGTGTCTCGTTAGTATTTGATCTGGAGTCAGCTTCATTTTAGTGCCGTGTTCTATTAGAGGCATGATCCATATATCGATCAGCAGACCTGTTTGCTGATCTGGCTGCATAGTCTCTTTGTCTCTTTTTTGCGGCCTCATCTGCAGAAAGGATATTATCCATATGCTTATTAAATGCAACCTGACAACTCTCAGTTAATCTTAATGGGGTACCTAAAATTTCGTCATCCTCATCCATATCTTCCAATGAAGAAGACTCATTTAAAACAAGCCTCAAATTATCGATATCCAGGCTTTCATTTTTGGATGCCGCAGAGTCTCTCCACTTTTGTGCCATGCCATCTAAAGCTGATTCTGCTGCTGCGATTGCCGAAGCGACGGCAGCAGGCTCACCATAATCTGTATTTGATGTATAATCACGTAATATATCAAGGATATTACCGACTTCCGTACGTGCGTCGCTTAAATGTTGTCTAGCTTTGTCAAAATGCTCATCAATAGTCATATCTTAGTCCTCTATAATATTTATCCAACCCTTCAGCGAAAAACCCATAAGTTGTGAATTATTTTTAATTGACTTAGAGGTTCTTGTTAACAGCCAGTTTTCCTGGGTTCACATCTTATATACTATATTAGTATATATGATAGGTTCTATGGATAATATTTCTAGGCATGATATGCACCCTGGTTAACGCTTCTATATATCATCAAAAAAATCATCAGGTAGCATATGCACTTTGATAACATCTCTAACTAGATTTGATAATACTTCGCTTATTCCCGTGATATGTTTACACTCTTCTCTCGCATCTGAGAACTGCGTAAAGAAAATTGGCGAAGAAGATGATAGTGGCACGCCAGAAGCTCCTAACACTTTATAGTCAAGGCTACGAACAGCATATTCCAGTTTGTTTAGTTTACTTGACAGATCTCGTCTATAGCCAATGACAGCCAATAGCTCTTTCGCCGCAATATAAGCCTCTACATCAGGATAGTCACCAGTTTCTTCCTTAGCAGCATTTTGATCAGAAATACAAGTCTCCGCGGCATCAATTTTTTTCCTCCAACCAGAACCGCATATGTCTTTAAAAGACTCGCACGTAAAAATGTTCATCTTAAAATTGTCCCGTGTACTTTCCGCTTTTTGTTAGCTCACGTCTTTTTTTGTTCCATGGGTTTCGAAGCTCGGCACGGAATCTGTCAAAGAGAAGCCACCCTTGTGGTTTGGTTTTTGCTTCGTCCCAAAAAGTTAGAAGATAGTGCTGGAATTTCGGCGATTGCACGATTGCCGCTGGGACGTCTTTATGTTCCGTTAAAAATGCTACTTCATCATGCGACAACGTTCTTGTGCCGAGTATAATCTCTTTATACTCTTCGATAGCATGCGATACTACATTAAGCAAGTCTTTGCGGTTTAACGTTTGAAGTGATTTATCACAAAGACGCTCACCATGCTTTTCTTCGAATGCAGAAGCTGCTTCTGCAATAAGCTCATCGCATTCTTCTGGTGTACATAATGATGTAATCATCACAAGCTTGTCCCAGGCTCGGGCTACTGCGAGGCGTCCAGAAGATGGCGAGCCAGTTTGACCTTCGGGAGCTAACTCATTTGCAATGTCTTCATATGTTGCGAGTGCTGGTAATGCGTCTAATGCTTCGGTATTAAGTGATGTAGTCATGCTCATTATTTCCTTTAAAGGATTAAATTTCCTAAAAAATAATAACACAATATTATAAAAATAAAAACAGTTATTTTCCTTATTTAACTCAGTTTATTTTTGATAATGCATATGCACCACCAAGAATGCTTCCTGCTCCAAGTGCATACCACAAAACATTTTCCCACCATATATTTTGCGTGTTTAACTTATCTTCAAGCATCTCGATGTACTTGTCCTTAATCTTAAGTCTCTCTGCAGACGATAAAGATAAACTGTCATATGCAGCAGCTGTAGTAGCTGTAGCGTACTTTAATTTAGCTCCCTGAAGTCCTAGGGCTAATCTTAATTCGCTTGCTGCTTTGTCATTTAAGAGCAAAGATTTTGCTCGTTCCTCAGCGAATGCCCTATTGTCGTATAGCACACCATCAAATGGAGCGATGGCACCTTCTTTTATGATCGCAACTCGAGGTTTTGAAGTATCTTGTGCTAATGATGGCGCAGAGCTAAGAAGCAGTAAAGCTATAACAAATTTTTGCGTTGCTTTATTCATTTACTATCGTAATATCATACCCAGTTTCATTTTCCAACTCAGAAGCCAAAGCCTCAGGGTTGTCTTTAAATTTCTTAATAATATTATTAACCAGCTTTCTCTTCTTCTTATCGTAGAGCTTATTATCATTCTTGTATGCTTCTTCAACTTTGCGTGTGGTTGCTTGAAATTGCTTAAATGCGGTTGCACGATCTTGAAGCTCTTTTTCGTGAGCTGAGTTGATAACTTTTAGTTCTTTTTCATGGGCATTTTTTGCAGTTTTTATAGCTGATTTTAAATTTGGGCCATTTTGCTTTTTTAACATAAAAAACATAAAAATAAGAAGCCCGGAGATAGGAATCAACCAATAATGCTTGAACCAACTAAATGCTTTTTTTAGTGCTAACATTTATTTTTTCGTATCAATAGCTTTTGCAGCAACAGCTTTTATCTTCATCTTTACGAGTGTGATAATTGTAGTGTTTAACACACCCCCCATAAGCCCCAGACCTGCGCCTACTGGCGTACTTACAAGTAAAAAACCCATGCCTCCGCCAATAACGATAGCGCCACCTCTAAGAACGATAGACCACCACCAGGGTGACTTACCTGACTTTTCTTTAATAGCATCTTTACGAGAAACTAGCGCACCACGTATTACTTGCGTAACTCCCCAACTTACGACGCCTGATATCGCTATTACCAGCAGGATCGTCGTTAATGTGCCTAAGGCACCTATTTCTAACATAATACTTCCTCAAGCCTAATCATTAAATGGGCTCTCTCTTTCTATCTCATTAAACAGAGATTCAGCGTCAGTTGTTGTTAATTTTACTGGAGTTTTTTCGCGCTTTCTTTCCGCAAGGTTATCCAAAATTTTAATCATTTTCGGGTTTTCCTGGATACATAGCGCTGATAGTTCTTCCAATACTTCCTGCATAGACAGGCCCTTTCTAAAGCATAAAACACGAAATTCGGCATGAGTTTGAGGTAAAAGCTTAATATGGATGCCTTTTCTGATGTCGATTTCTGATGGGCGGCGTGACATTATACTCCCCCGATACCTGATGCACCAGCGCCGACAGCCATTGGTTTCTCTCGTGGTTCTTCAAGTGATTCGCGATCTAAAATTATATCAAACTCTCTTTCCAAGATTTCTTCAAACTCAGTTGCGACTGTGTGACTGTAGTTTTGCTCTAAATAATTACGAGCCCTATTCGCAATAGCTATAGGCATATCTAGTAGACTATGATAATTCGTAGCAAGACGAGACACTTTACCCGCGAATTTATGAAGATCTATTGCTGGCTGGAGTGGATCGGAATCTTCTTCAACTGAGAAGTCGTCATCCGTTGTTAAGTCTGGTTCTTCCTCTTCCTCTGGCTCGTCCGTTGCGTCAGCTGGAGCTTCTTCGGGATCTACAGGCTCTTCCTCTTTTGCAAACTCATCATCATCCTCTTCCTCATCTTTATCACCAGGAGCTTCACGTAAGATAGATTCTGCAAAACTCATTGTTTCATCATCACCAAGCTCTTCGCTGCCCCCAGATTCTTGATCGATGCAATCAGTTTCGAATCTAAGCAAAATTGCGTCAACCTGATCATCAAGTGAATCTTTTGACAACCGAATCTCTTCATTCAATAAAGTTTCAAAAATAAGCTTTCTTAAAATAGTGATTTTGTTCATTATTTAACTACCTGTGCTATCATTTCAGCGCGTTGGACGCGCTCTTCAATAACATCCCACCTTAATTCACGCATCATGTTCTCTATATAACCGTTCTTGTTGTCGAGATAGTCTTTGTAATATGAATGTGCCCAAACATCTAATACTACGATCGGAAAGCACCCTACGGGAATATGTTTACTATCACCATCAATCATAACATTGATGTATCTCCTAAGAAATGTATCATAAACTGTTACTGCCCAACCTTCGTCTGCTGAGGCAGCGCATGCCATAAAGTCCCACTGCCAATCATCGAATGTGCCGAAACTAGCTGCCAGCTTCATGTATGTGATTGAATCGTATGAAATTTCACTTCTAATGTCACTTATGTTAGAGAAATACATTTCATGCAGCATAACAGAATTTCTATGTCTCATTTCTAGTGCTTTTAACGTTCGAAACTCAGACATGTTATGGTTGGCAGCTTCTCTATCAGCAGTGTCAAGTTCAGCACTAACTTCATTTAAAGCCTGTATCCGCTCTTTATATAACTTAATATGCGTCTGCTTAGTTTTTGCGCTTAGCAACTCTGTATTTAGATCATATGACTTTTCTGACGCGACATACGATTCACTTAAAGGCTTATCAATCTTTAGGTCTTTTTTAATGCCTGCTAATATATCTTTTCTTGTTACCATCTGTTATCCTTAGTCTAGCTCGTAGTCTTCTTCAAAATCTTTGTCACTTACTGGGAATAATTTATTCTCTGGTGTTCTAAGGATAATTGAGTCAGGTTTGATAGAGTCGACAGTATAGAGAAGTTGCGAACCCTTATGTCTTACCTTCGTGTCAACGCCGATTAAACCTTTTCGCTCAGACGGGTCATGTTTTAGGAACTCAAAAAGGCCACGTTCAAGGTTAGCTGCCTTCTTATTCCAGCCTTCACGTATAGCTCTGATGGCGTCTTCTTCAGTTAATTTTGTCATAGTCCTAATCTTAATTATTGTAGTAAGAAAAGTAAAGCCAAAATTATGGCTATGTCATTAAAGTTTATAATTCGTACGTTTCTGCCATTCTCTAAATTCACTTCCCTCTATTGTGCTTGGGATAGTATAAATTCCGTGGATGTTCTCTAGTAATGATTGAGGTAAAATATTTAGTTTCTGTGCGGTCCCCGGTATAAAGATAGGCTCTAAATTATCTGGGCCATAAATTCTATCAATAAAAGGGCGAATTGACATCGGTGCACTTTCTCTAATTAACTCGCCCATAGAAAAACATTCATCAACAGATAGTTTTCTATCAGTAGAAACGTACATATGTATATTTCCTGTGGCTGACTTTATCGCAGCATAGCTGCCGCCAGTAATAGGAAATGCTTCTGATTGCTCCCATAATTTAAAAGCTTTATAATTAGGCGTGTCAATATCAACCCACATTATATTTTTCTTTCCGGCATGTTCTAATAGCTCGCATGCTGGGACGCCTGTTAAAATGCCTTTTGCTGAACATTCTTGTAGGAATTCGAATTTTTCGTCAAGTGAAGAAAAAGAAATGTTATGTGTTTTTGCTCTTTCTTTTGAACCATCAGGCAAAAGCTTAGAATATATAAACCCGTATGTCATTTTAATACCTTATCAATCTCTGATGTCCAGCCCTTTCTATCATTTGGCCATGCCTTCTTTAAATGACGAACAGACGGGATCGCAATCCTGAACTGTTTTGCTTCATCAATGAAATCATCTTCACCTTTCCATTGCTTTCTGTCGCCCATTCTTGTTGCACTCCAGGGAGTGCTAATGAGGTCTTCGTCACCTGGGTCTACGTTGGATATATAATTGTCATCATCTGGTGGTTGGAAACTATCATCATACTCATCATCCTCCACAGGCCGTAATTCCTCAGGAACGTCCTTATATAATTCAGGAAACTCAGCTCGATGCCATGTATGGTCAACATCACTGCTTATTTGTCTTGTTGCTTCATCCCATCCACCGGTTCCGTGACCTGCTAATTTTTCGAATGCTGCAGATTTCAACTCAAGAGCGTCTGCTGCTGTATCACTCATGCTACCGTAATTCATGCCATTTGGGCCGTTGGCGAAGTCTTTTGTAGCATCAGCGAGAATATTCTCTAATTTAGAAATCTCTGCTTTTTTCATCGTAGGGTCAAGCTTAAAAGCAATTTCTTTTGATTTTTTGAAGCGATCATATAAGGCAGCTTTTGAAGCAGCATATATAAGCTCTCCTGCGATTGTCGACGCAAGTGCTTTAGCACCTGGGCTTGTTATAGCAACCGAAGCTGGTTTCATTGCTGCCTTTGCTACACCTGCCAATTTTGCTGGATTTGCTGTCGCTGCAGTGCCCATGGCTGCAGCCATACTTTTCAAGAAGCTTCTTCTTGTCGTGCCCTTGGCTTCATCAATGAAATCATCTTCACCTTTCCATTGCTTTCTGTCGCCCATTCTTGTCGCACTCCAGGGTGTGTCTGTGATGTCTTCGTCACCTGGATCTGTGCTGTGATGATTGTCGGTAGCTTTATCAGCTTGTTGATCATTACGCTCAGTTTCTTTTTCAAAATCTTCTGGAAATTCTTCTTTGTACCATTCCCGATTTGCGTCATCAGATATTTTTGCCGCCTGATCAGTCCACGCAGGGGTGCCAAAGCCTGATAAATTGTCGAATAACTCCATATTGGCATCGAAGGCATCCAACACTTCATCACTATGTAATCCCTCAATACCACCTTCAGGAAAACTCTTCATAGTGTCATTTAGAGCATTTTCCAGTTTAGCAACCTCTGCTTTTCTCATCTTAGGATCCAATACACCAATGTGCTTTTTCATTTTGGCCCAGCGATTGTACACCTCAGCTTTCGACCAAGCATAACCAAGTTCATTTGCTACAAAGAATGAAAGAGCCCTAGCGCCTGGACTTGTTATCGTTGTTGCCGCAGGCGTCATCGCAGTCTTAGCTACACCTGCCAATTTTGCTGGATTTGCTGTCGCTGCAGTGCCCATGGCTGCAGCCATGGACTTTAAGAAGCTTCTTCTTGTTGTGCCTTTTGCTTCGGTGATATTTTGTGTTTTAAACAAATCACTGTATGTTTGGCCCTCAGATAAACCAAATAAATAACGAAGCAATAATTTCGCTTCCACACTTTCAGGAATTATTGCGTGACTATAGGGAAAATCAACACCCACTTCAAGTAGCCCATGGGGAGGTAGAAACCTTCTATCATTGATTGATTCTTCAAGTGAATTTTGTGATTTAACTGTCCAGTGAAGAGGGTGATAAACCAAGACATCGTAAGTGCCCTCTACAATTTTGAAGCCTTTATCTCTAATTCTTTTGTGTGTTTGCTTATCAGCATCTTTACCTAAAAAGAATGCTATGGGAGAATCATATTGCATTATCTATTATATATAATCCCCTCTCTTTTTTATTCATTTGTACAATAATAAAGTCTCCTTGATACGAGACTCCCTCGTCCTCACGTAGGGTAAAGCATTCATTAAAAAAATCCCGGTCAAGGGTAATAATTGTACTGCTGCCACCGTCGAAGGTAACCTCTTTGCAACAATTAACACTTCTGTTGCGACGTTTTTAGGCCAATCTATTATAAGATCTCTACGCAAAATCATGTCGCCTTCGCACAATTGCGAAAACTTATTTTTAAAGAAGTTTTCTTGCGTGATAAAGTATCTATTCATTTGTTTTAAACTTTCTTACAAAGATACCAGCAGCCTCTAGTCTATCAATACCATCCGTAATTCTGTATTCGACATCATAAACAACTTCATCAATCTCTGCATTTATAATTTTCTTTGCACATTGATCACATGGACTGACTGTAAGATACATAATCTTCTCTTTATGACTAGAAAAATCGCATTTGATTAGTGCATTCTCCTCAGCGTGTATTGTGCCGCTCTTGCCAGGTTCATCAGATTCGACCATGTTTGTTCCGCCCTTCTGATCACCATTGTATCCAACTGCTAAGACTTGTGAATTATCGCCAGTAACGATAACACACCCAACCTTTGTTCTTGGATCAATTGATCTACTTGCCAAAAGACGAGCTGTCGACATCCAGATCATATCCCAACTCGGACGAGCCGGTAAGTTGCTGTGCTCCTGAATCCTTAGTTTCAATTCGGAGGGTTTTAATTTGCTTTTTAAACAAGTCTTCGATGTTTCCTGAGTATTCAAAGCCTGCGATCTCCGCATGCCCTCCGCCTCCGAATCGCTTAGCGATCGAACCGCAGTCAATATGATCGTGGAAAGATCGTAAGCTAACTTTCGCATATTTCTCATTATGATCCCAATACCACACTATTGCATAATCGCAATCAGGCGCTAATCTCATGCCGACCTCAGATATCCACTGAGTCGAGTTAACAACAAGAACACAATGCTCTTGCAGCTTACGCTTAACTGCCTTTGAGCATACTTTATCAATAGCAGCATCTGCGTAAGGTAAAATGTGTGAACCCTTTCTAATACAATCATCTACAACAGATGCATTCATCATTCTGTCATACGCTGGAAATTCTAGCGGGATCATATCAAAGGCTGTCGAGAATTCTTTTGAGTATTCCATATAGGGTTTCCAGCCCATATCTCTGTTTTCTATGAACTGCAGAAACCTTGGCGCAGGTATCCCTCGATGAAAATATTCCCATGCTAAAATTGCTCCGCTGTTGCCCAACTGAAACCAGTCTGGTTTAGCTATTCCATCTAGCATCATCATTGCTGACTTGTGGTGATCTCTCATTTCGAAATCTTCGGCAGTCGCAATTAAATGTTTTGTTATTTTTTTGTCATATGCAAAATCAAGAACGACGACACGCTTACCAGTCACGTCAGGTGGCGCTTTTCCATGAAAGGCTGCATGATATTCAGCCTTATTGCCAAGGACTTTCCATGCTGCCCATGCTGCGCCAAAACCATCAGAACAATTTCCATGATAAATAACGCAGTTGACAGATTTAGGGTCCATATTAGCCTACCTTCTTTAACAAGCCATTGACTGCTGTAATGTTACGCTTCCACATTTCATGATTTTTTTGCCAAGGGCTTGATTTAGTAGCTTTAATATCGGCATCAATCTCGTCCTTATAGTGTATATTCCTTGCATAGAATGCATCTGCAATCTCACGCTCAAGACCAAACTCTTTTTTAACGAATTGCGCAAAGCACATCATATTCACTCTGCGATAACTATCGCGAGCCTCTTGCCGCCACTTTTCGACTGTGTCAAGATACTCAGCCATTCTATCTCTATTATAATGTGTGACAGTAACAGGTAGCTCAGTATCATTACACAATGCATCTTCAATAGACAACGTATGAATTATAACTTTTTCTCCGGCGGTAGTGATTTCAGCTCCAGTAACGTTGTAACATGCTTTGGAGTCATCTCTTTTTAAACGCTCATATGGGCCGTCATAATAGCCGTACTCATGTTGAACGAAGTATATATCTGCCCCATTACAGTTACAATCTAGCTCACCTGATGGGTCTGCTTCTTGAAGTTGCTTATAAGCTCTTTTGTCTTCATCTAAAACCAATTCTTTTGCCACTTGACACCATTACGTTTCCATAACGGATATGATTTTAATTTTTTCAATTTATATGATTTTATCAATTCTGAGCCGAAAGTTACACCCTTTTTTAAGACATCTTCATTTTGGAAATGCCACCACTCTGCTGCCAGCGTATTTCCTTTCGAGAAAAATGACTTTCTTGCGCGGATACTCTTCCAGCCATTTTCTGCCATAAGCTCAGTGATGTTAATATAATTTCCTGCAACGGAGATTTTTTTGTGTTCATAGGTGTACGCCTCCAGCTCTAAATATGTGCCTATAGGGTAATCAACCCTAGCGTATACAGTCCACCTCCGGTGATCCTCGAGACTCTGGACAACAACATAAGGATCATTGTAAGGATCAACCATACCTGATTTTGTATGAAGATCATGAGCAAGACCAAGATAATGAAGGCTCGTTTTACTTCTATTTTTGCCTACTGATGCACTTAGAAGTCTCCTTCCGCCATGAGATGTAAATAGCGCGCCTGCGCTCTGGATCGTGTCTCTTACTTTTGCTAATGAAGAAACTGCATCTTCCCTTATCCAGGTTTGATTTGCTCCAGATACTATTCCGCCAAGAACAAAATCGTCGCATACAATTTTTTTGAACTTTAGCTTCTTCGAACTGGCCGGAGATTTACGTAATGCTCTAATAGTTAATGAACCAACAATACCATCAGCAACAAGCTTGTGCTTTCTTTGAAAGGCTCGAACTGCTGACTTTGTCGTAGGCCCCATTTGGTCGTCTAAGCGTAGCCGGTGGCCATGCTTATTCAACAATAATTGAATCTCTCTTGTCTTCATTTTTCTACCAACCATTTAGTAAATTTAAAAGGCTCAGGTATGACAGAAAAATCAAGTTTCCTTAAAAACCTGACCTCATTTGGACCTGATATCTTTGGACAATTTTCTACCACATAGACAGATTTTTTGTGTCTATGCAAAGGCCTTTCCTTAGTATCTCTTTCGATAAGCCTCTTTCCAGTAAGTTTTTGCAGCATATCAAAATGACGCTCGTAGACGTGAAATGAATCTGCTATATGAAAATAATCACCATACTCTAAACTTGGATAATACTCATGCAGTGCACATAACATCATTTCATGGATTATGCTGAATGTTGGAGCGTCATTGCCCATTCCGAAAATAGCATCTTGACTCCGCATATGAACAGACATATTCAGCTTGTTTTCTCTAATCCTGAAGTTCATTGAGTATGTACAAGGAACGTCCTTAGTTTCAGAAAAGAGATGCTTTTTATTTAACAAGACGATGCTTGCACGTCTTGAATCCCTATCACTCTTAAGTAAATTTAAAACATTATCAAACTGGTTTGTTTTCCCGAAAATGTATTGCCCATAATTCGAATTAATTGTACCATCATCATTAACGATGTCACCCCAAATTTTTGCACTATCGATGATGCTTAAATCTCGTTTATCGCCCTTTAAATACCATTGCAGTTCCGTCTTAATATACTTAAGGCTGAGCTTTCTGTGCTCGAAGTTTTGAAACCTAACCCATGGGGGAAGTGTATAAGAATAGTTCTCTATTTCTAATACCTTCTGGCCTCGTGGTGAACAATATTTTCCGTTCTTGTGAAGATCTTTGAAAATCTTTCTAAATGGTTTGCTGTGATAATTCTCTTCTTTTATTTTATTCATTAATCTTCGCTGCCTTCTAAAAATGGCATAATTTCGCTCAATTCTCTTTCTAGATCTTCATCGTCGACGTTAATTCTTTTAGTTTCACATGACGTCCAGGACTCAAAATCCGTATATAAACCATCAAGCTTGACAAGCATTTCTTTATCAATTTCTTCGAATTGATCGGGACTGCATAATGCGTAGTCTTTCCTAGTGGGAATAATAATCTTTGCGCCGATTCCAGCATAGAGCCCATCAACCATGCGTAGAATATCTAGGTTTGTTTCCCTATTAAATGCTTGGCTATAGACCCACTCAGATGGGAATGAGCGATCTAAGATTATTGATGCCTTTGTTTGCTGCAAGTAGCTTATAAAATATGGATCAGCATACTTTAATGCTTTCACAAAATAACCAGGATCAGCTTTAAAAAACTTTGACTCTCTCTTATTCTTAAAATAGGGAATATCCAGCCTTTTTGATAGTTCTTGTGCGATGTTTGATTTACCGCATCTATCTGGGCCTTCGAATATTATTATACGCTGCATAAAGAATTATACACTATAATGTAATAAGTTATCTATGTGTTACTTAGCTTTAGTATTTGTGCTAATTTCATATAAGCGACCTGTCGTGCTATACCCACGTCTAAAGTGACTTTAGGTCTCCACTCCAATAATTCCTCCGCCTTTAATGGATTTGCTACGCTATATGACATTACGCCCTTCGGATAGCCATAATCTGGATCGCCTGCATCAAGAAGGATATTTTTACCCACATTTTTTTCGATACAACACCGTAAATTAAATAACTTTGTGCTTTTTCCAGTGCCGACGTCGATATATTCATACCCAGAAACTGGTAGTTTGATGTCAAGTGCTGCACTTAGCGCATCGACACAGTCAGTGATGTAGATATAATCACGAACAGAGCCACCGTAACATAATCCCTTAACAGGTATTTGCTCGATAGCTGACTCAATGAACTTTGACATGACCATATCACATCTCGACCTGGGACCATACACATTAAAGAGTCTTAGTGAAATAAACTCTATTCCGAAATTTGTGTTGTAAGTACGACCTAAAAGTTCACCTGACATCTTCGTCATAGCGAATACGCTTTCTGGGCGTGGTCTTAATGATGGAAATGTTGTATCAGATCCCAGTACTGACGCATCAGAAGCAAAAATAACTCTCTTAACCGACGCTTCGCGACAAAATTCAAGGATGTTGTTGGTTCCTTCCACATTCACGCTTTGATATTCTAGCGGATAATCAAATGACTTACTCAAGCTTGCTTGTGCAGCAAGATGATAAACAACATCTACATCACTGAAGAGTTCTTTGATGTCGTCGTTTCTGATGTCTGCTGTATAAAGAGACATTCTATCTCGCTCAACCCCAGAAAGCCCAAGGTGAATATGTTTCTCGTTCAGTGTTTGTTCTGCAGTTCTGCCACCCAGAGTATCGTTAAAATTATCGATGCCAATAACTTCGTGCCCGGCCTCTAGTAGGGCTCTACATAAATGTGATCCTATAAACCCAGCATGCCCAGTTACGATTATTTTCATAATGAATGACCTTCAGTTATAAACTCAACGACAGAGTCGACATGAAAATCATGCTGTCTTTGCAGGTGATACCGTTGCTCTTCGACAATTTCCTGCCTATTAGCAAGTGACATGTTACGAAGAAGTCTGATTCTATCCATGACGTCAGATGTTTTTTCCACAGTCCACAGTGCGCCAAGTAAATTACTTTCTTTAAAAGTATGCGGAACCATCGCGGGACAGTTTACTGCAAGTGCTTCTAAATATCTCGGTGACATAAAACCCACCTCATAATATCTGGGCTTCGAGATGTGTGTAGTACAAATAAATTTATTTAACATTTTCATAGAATCAAAGAAGTTCATCCTATGATTAAACGCAACTTCTCGATGTGTTGATATTAATGCTGTTGGCCGAGGGCGCTCGGGTGATGACTGTAGCCAGTTGCCATACATCGCAGTCTGAATGCCAGCTATCCGTGTACTTTGTTTTAAGTTAAAGAAATAATTTTCAAACTCATCGTCTCTTTCGTAATTATTTCCAATATATCCATATATCGGATATGGATCTGCAGTAGGCAACATTTCTTTCCAGTCTGTCCAGAATGGTAGCGAGACCCTATCCCGCGTTAAACGATTCGTCTCAAATGACGGGTCAGCGATGATAAGATTTGGCCACTTTTCTTCGTCTTTTGCCGTCAGCTTCAAGTCTGTATCCCAAACGATAATGGGGATTTTATCATGATAGTATGCTAGCAGGGCACACTGTCTATCAAGATCGGCCTCATACTTGAGGGGATCATACTTCGGGTGAGTTTTGTCATTTTTGTATGTGGACCATCTCCACTCCATAAAGATGACATCAAGGTCAGGATAGTATTCTTTCTTAATGGCAACTTCATTTCCATTTTTCTGGACGTGCACATTCGGGAAACCTTCTAATGGATAAATAGCACCAGCGAAGTGCGTTTCTTCTCTTCTTGGTTGCAGCAAATATAACATGTTACCTTGATCAACAACTTCTTGCATGAACAGCTTACGACCATATCGGTGCCCATCAGGAGTGTCTAATTGGTGACCAGGACGCATTGCATCCCAAACGCCATGGTAAGAAAATCCGACTTTCATAGTTTACCTTCTATCATGCTAATTGTGTCCTCAAAAATGGGTGATGGCCAATTACCTGGTGTAATCCACTCCCATTCACCATCGACTTTTTCTGGTTCCATGACTCTTGGAATTCCTTCCCGATTATAACACCTGTAGTATATAGTAACATACTCTTTTTGAATCTCTTCAAAAAAATGTAAATTTATCCCTACACGCTTTAGATCTGTAACAATAAGCCCAGTCTCTTCGTATACTTCACGAATTGCTGCAGCACAAGCAAACTCGTCAGGATCAACTGAGCCGCCGGGTAAGGCCCATTCACTTGACCCATGTGAACCTTTACGCTTATGCATTAATACTTGTCCAGAGCTATTAACAATTGCAATTGCCGTGCCGACGGCGACTTTCATTTGACTCAAAATACTTTTACCCCAGTTAGATCATACGAGCTAAATACAGATTTGCGTGACGATGGTGGCTTCCGCCTAATCTGCCTGGGTTTCGGGAGTGTAAACTCTACACCTCTGCCGACCCTTCCCCCTTGGCCAAAATAATTAAGCCAATATCTACCTTTTCGCACTGGAATTCCCTGGCTAGTAAGTATCGCAACATCAAGCCAGTGTAGTTCTCTATTGTTAACTATTACGCCAGTATTTCCTGAGGAGGCATTTCTATGCAGGCGCGCAGACGAAAGCCCAGGCCTAATGAACCCTATCGTTGGACCTCCTGAGTGGCCCCATGCACCAGTCATGCTATCATACCAGACTTCGCCACAAGCGAGCTTCATACTAAGCTGTTTTTCTAATGACGAAATCTGTCGCTGGCTAAGTCTTACTTTATTGACTATTACATGACAATTTTCACATGCTGCATATAACGGGCTTAAAAGAAGGGCGGCGCCAAGTGTTGCACTTAACAGTATTTTATTCATTATCCATAAACTCTCTGGCACGACTCAGCTCAGTAATCGTGCCTTTCCAAAAGCGCCCACAACAACTACAAAAAAGATCCATATCTTCTTTGTGCCATCGTGCGGCGACATCTTCGCGATGGCACTCAGCAATAGGCATTAAACAAGTTGAACAACATTCAGCCTCATCCTGTGATTGCTTAAGCCCTGATTTCATTGTGGACTGTTTTAGTATATTCAGCGTTTCTCCTGATAAACCCATGAGAACATCATGTATCCTGGCTTCAAGTTTGTCCAAAGGCAGCGCTTCATAGTCTACGTCATTTCTCTGTTTACTTAATTTTAGGAGCTCATGTGATATTGCAGTAACTGCATCATCTAAAGCGTTCATCAGAAAAGCCTTTCTTTCCACGTTCGTGGCAATTGTGCATTATGAATCTCAATAGGCAAGTGATATTTAAATTTTTGTGTGCCTCGTTGCTTAACATAGTTAACAATTGATTCTAAACCCTCATTTAATGTTGTCTTTGTTTCATATCCGAACCTTTCTCTAATTTTGTTTGCTGAGCATGTTGCTAGCATAACTTCACAGGGTCGTGCTTTATGATACTCGATATCAAGCTTAAAATCTAGTATGGAGGCGATCCTATCGGCTAATTCATTAATAGTAACAAACTCTTCGTCTGGGCCGATATTAAACTTCTCACCATGAACTTTTAAATCACAATCAATCAGCCTTGTTAAAACGAACAAATCATCGTTAACAAAACTAAAGCATCTTTTTTGGTTTCCATCGCCGTAAACGATTGGCTGACGCCCTTGAAGCATTAAATTAGTCATTATGGATGCCACATTTCTGAAGGGATCATCATACTTTTGGCGTGGACCAATAATATTATGGGGAATGGCATGGACAACTTCAAAGCCATGAATTCTACCCAGCAGATCAAGCTGCATCTCAGCTGCATATTTCGCAACGCCATAAGGGTCTTCAGGAGATGGCTGCATTGATTCAGTAAATGGAACTTTATTCGCACCGTATCTTGCCATCGAAGAGCAATTAATGAACCTTTTTACCCCTGAGTTTATCCCAGCTGTCGCTAATGTAACAGTCCCGGTAACGATGTTGTCAGTAATTAATGCTGGACTAAAAACTGACAGCCCTTCATATGCTAACGCTGCTGTGTGGAAAATAACATCACATCCAGCAGTCAGCTCCGTCATTAGCTCTAAATCTCTTACATCGCCCGTATGAAACTCATGCTTGCTATTTTGTATGATATTATCATCATACCCGCCTATCATACTATCTACACTAACTACACTATGTCCTAAAGACAATAGTTCCTCAATTAGCCATGAACCAAGGAAGCCTGCGCCTCCAGAAACCATAATTTTCATATTTATATTATACCACATATGTGAATGCAGTTTACAATAAGTTATATAAAATTTATTCTTACTGTGGAAGACGAGCTGATAGCTTCATACACTTAATTGACGTTTTTTCGTCGAAATAAACTTTAGCTTTGTACGTACGATATTGCCATTGGAGTCTATTTCGAGTGCGATACCATTCACTTCCCTCTATTTCAAAACTAAGCTCAATTTTTATTTTTCTTACAAAATCAGGACCATCCCTATATTTTGGCCCATAGAATGCACCAAGTTCAAAACGAGGAGGTACGACACCCACAGCTCTTTGAAGCATACATTCATCAGCTACCCTAATTTCATTTACGCAGTCGATGAATTTATCTTTATGGGAGTGCATCAAGCCTGCTCGCAGAATGTCACACTCAATTTTTGATGCTGCTCTGTCAGCAGGGGTCTTTGCTCCTTTTTTTGGGACTGCTGTGACCTTCACAGCCTCGAGGCCATCAACGTCACAAAGAGATACCCAGAATCTAACATCAGCAACAGGCTCACCGGGGTAAGAGACGAGCCTGAATGTGATTGAATCAAATTCTTCTGCATTTTTCCTGATATAATACCTATCGAATACAAGCACACTGTCTGCTAGCAATTTTACTGTTTGTGGTTTATCTCGGTGTGGCCATGCAAGAAATGGATTCTTTGTTTTAAGAAAATCCCATAAGGTTGCATTTCTGTTCTCATTATGAAGTGAAAAAAACCAATCATACCTTAACTTGATATTAGTTCCGAGCTTCGGAACACAAATCTTCATATCTATCTACCTTTCTTCACGGTATTTTTTGAGCCGCTGACGTACACAAACTGCCATTTCTTTTTCTTTTTCAAGAACTGGAGCAGCGTCATGAACATAATCACATTTCATACATACCCACGAAAAATCATTCTGGTCCGTAATTAATGCTAGTCCATGGTGAATACCATTCTCAGAAACTTTGTCATGCCCAAATTTGCAAGGGTGCTTAAGCCACATAACTAAGATCTTAAATGGCTTTAATAAAAATTCTAGTTTAGTCATTAGACTTTCTCTCTGCTGCTCTTTCTGCTATTCTTCTCTTTAATAGATCATTTACAAACCGCTTATGATCATCTTTTTGTGTAAAAAAAGATCAGGTGAATGCAAGTAGTTGCATGTTTTGCATGCCCATGTATAATTAGCCTTGCTGCGGCTTGGAGTCCAGGGTTCAACATTACCTGACCTATCAAATGCATTATGGCCAAACTTACAAGGGTCATCCCACCACTGCTGTAAATAATGAAACAACCTTTTTAGCATTAGACTTTTGAAAATAACCAAGGACGTGCATTCCAACCATGGCCAAGGTTATTCCACCCTCTCTTGTTTAGTCCATCTCTAAATGGCTTACCTACGCGTGTATTCTTGACAATTTTTCCGTCGACATCGGATGTCAGGAAATGGCCGAGTGTAAAGTATCTATTTTCTGCAGACCAGCAGCTTGCATGCAACAACTTGGCATCGTCTGTGGCATGAGCAAGAACCTTATCAAGCTCAGTAAATACATCACCTACGCCTTTATGGCCCACTTTAGCGATATGTTCAACGATTTCGTAGGCTTGAATAACGTCGTATTTACCCTCAGCAGAAGGAACATGTTTCAGGTTAGTTAATCCTGATAGATTTTTAAAATATTTAAAAATTTCAACTAGCTCCGCATTGATTTCGCAGTAGTGTACTTCGGCATTAGGGAAGTTTTTAGCCAAAATTATTGAAGAAAACCCGGGGCCTGCACCCCAGTCGAAGATTCTCTTAGGATCATTAAACCCATTATCTCTTAACAGCTTAATCCCCCCACATGTAGTTGCGTGAGTCTGGCATGTTGAAACCCCCAAAGAATCCCACTTGTAATTCGGGTGTGAATACAGCCACGCAGGATCACGTGTAGTTTTCCATTGCTCAAATAAAGCTTCTGCTGAGGGCTGCATATACTGCCGAAGTGTACTAAGATCGTCTGGATTCTTAAGTCGCCAATGTTTGGCGAACTCAGCTTCTGACATACCAAGTTTTGTTTTAGCATATTCACTAATTGCACCTTGCAAACCCGCATTGTTATTAACACCGAGTGATTTACATAAGCCGATCGTCTTTATTTTCATATAAGAAATTATACTACAAATCGAGTATAATTTACACGTTTTAATTACTTAAAAATCGCCTGGGCTTCATTCCCTGGATTTTCTTTAACAGTGCGACATCTCTCGTCCAGGGCACTGCACATTCTTTTGCACAGAGAAAGTCTTTTTTAGTCATACTACCAACGTCATCGAACTTTTTTAAATCCAAGATCTTTACTGGAATATCATATAATGATAATAATTTCGCAATTCTTTGCCACTCTTTCTCTTGCATGTCACTATCAAGTGCCAGAATAATGGGGGTTTTGTGCTTGTAAATTTGAAAAAATAATCTAGAATCCTCAGCCAAACTTGAACCAAGTAATGTTGTTGCGTTATCATCACATTTCGTTAAGTCAAATGGTCCTTCAACAAGCGTTAGCTCTTTACTCCAGTCAATATTAATCTCATTGAAAATTATTGCCTTTTTTTGCTGATCACAATTCATATATTTACGAAATGGCTTTTTCTCAAGTGATCTTGCTGTATAGAAGTTAAGTGAGCCCTCTGAGGAGTATGACAGCATGATCACTCTATCTTTTAGATCTGGATCAGATGAGATTCCGAATTTGAAATACCAAAGATCTCTCTCTGTTAAACCACGCCGCTTTAAATATGTAATCGCTCTCTGTATTCTCGGGTCAACAGAGTTGCTCCTAATTGCGAGCATTCTATACCCTTCTGGCATTTGAAGTTGTTTTTCTACTTCTTGTTCGTCTATCAACGTAGAAAAGTTCTGGCTTGAAAATTTCGTTATATATTCATGAATGTGCTGCTGTGAGCGGTACATTTTAAGTACCTTAATCAGCTTTCCCCGCATGCCGCAAACCCAACAATTGATGCGATCGTCACTAACTCTTATTGCAAGCTTCTTTTTTCCTGAGCCTCTACACTTTTCTGATGGGCACTTAATCGCTATATTTTTTCCATCTCTAGAAAACTCAGTAGCACCAAAAACTTTTTTTATGAATCTAATTTTCTCGTCGAGAATTGACATATTATATTATACACGAGTCATGAAATAATTTATCTCATTTTGTCTTTTACTTTTTTGAGTACTGTGGCCCTGTCTTGCCTGTACTTCTCCTTGTTTTTTAATGTTTTGCTAGCTCTTAATTCAAGCTGTGATCGTGGAAATTCTGTTGTCCACCGTTTTAGGATGTCATCTGGAGTATCTCTTTTGCCAGCCAGCGTCATTTGAATCATGGAGTCTTTACTAGCGTCTGCTTTATCAGCTAAAACACGTATAACATCAGGTGTTAAACTTAGATTATATACTACGCTCATTCTCACTTCCCTAGAATGATCACCTGCTAAAGCGAGAAGTATAGATTCAGATGCTAAATTATTTGCTGCTACTTTTCTTCTAACAAGCTCTGATGAATCACTTGCTAAAGTGTTAAGTATCTCTAAAGAGACTTTCTGATTACTTGCAGTCGTGGCTCTAACTATTTCATCTTCAGCCGTCGAAAGGCTTTCCAGCACGTCAATAGGCGTGTTGATATTTATTGCGAGATGATCTTTTACATAAGTGTTATCAGATGATAACGCACGAAGAGTAGATTGCCCCGTCCGATGATTAAGCGCGACCATGGCTCGGACGTCGTCCGAATCATCATTTTTAAGCATATCGAGTACCTCAGGAGAAGCATTCCAGCTATCTGCTACGGCCCGTCTAACTTCTTCGTCTGTAGAACTAGCAGCTTTAACAAGACGCTCATGTGAAGATACTTTAACGTAATCGGTGACTTCTGGCGAAAACTTATACTCTTTCTTGCCCTCTAATGTATCAAGCAGATCAAAAAATGCATCATATCGAAGCCCGCTGGTAAACTTTTTGAACCTTGGAACAGACGTAATCGCTTTCTTAACGTCTCTTAAAGCAGGATGCTCATGATTCTTTTTTGTATGATTTTTAATCGCAGTACTAATCTCATCCCAATCGTCACCAAAAGCATCATAAAATTTAAACTTCTTATTGTTATGATCAACTGTTGTTTCATTCGGCGCGGATGGTTGAATAACTCCGCCCTTAACGCCAATTGACCACTTCTTCTTCGTATTGTGTTTATCAATTACATAGAAAAGAATTGTATTGTTTAAAATGTAACTATAAAATAGATTCTCGCCCTTTGTTCTTGCAGTACACCAAACCGTACCACGTCCAATAGAGCATGATGCGTCAACACTTCTTGGCATAAATACAACAAAGTCCTCGGATTCATAAATGTTATCCGCGTCCTTGGCTGCAGCATCATGATCTATCTTAGAGTCTCCAGGAAGCTCTTCAAGCTTCCGGTGGAGATCGCCAGGTGTCTTATAATTGTTAATATCAGCGTCTTTACCTTTAAGTTTCTGCTTGTTTTTAGCCTTATCAAATGAAATAATGAGAGGTGAAATGTCTCTGAGAGGTTCATTATTTGAACGTGAAACACGTTCAAGCCACATAAGATATTGCTTTAATTTAGCTTGAGGAAGAACTTGAAGTTTTCCGAAGACTTCATCCCATTCTTCTGGAGCCCTGTTAGACTTTTCTTTGATATCATCAATGGTACCCTCACTAAGAAGCTTAATTGCATATTCTAAAAGTTTGTTTTCGCTAGAGGCACCAGAGATCATCTCTCTAAGTTCAGAAATTTTGACAAGCATTTTAATATAAATATAGACTAAATGCTATTATGACAGTTCTGTCATTGACTTAATTTTCCAAATTGTCGTAGCAAAACCAAAATCACTTTTATCAATTTCACCCATGTATGCCGTATTAAGCTCTGGCATCGGATGCTTATCAGGATGCCATCCCCAGCAATAACATCTGTGTTTTTTGCCAGTTGGTCCCATGATATTAAGCAACAAATAAGGCTTCTTCGTCTTTGTTACTTTTTTAATAGCTTCATCTAAAATAAACCAGTGCAGCCCTTTCTTCTTATAGTCATCGATAGTAGGAACGCCGATTTTATCTAACCTTGTTCTGACTTTATCTGAAATTATTAGACTGAGATCGGTTGACCCAACAAGCTCCTTCAGTTGTCTAATCCATGTAGGCTTATCCCACTCAACAACACCTTGAGACTCTTGTAGGCGACGTTCAAAAACATCACGCCCTTTCTTTACAGATTTAAGCTTGTGAAGCTGTAAATCAGAATCTTCATAGTCATTGCCCGTCAACACATCAAACATCTGATGATAGTTAGAAAATGTCTTTCCTTCGCCCACAATACCTGTCGAGTCAAATGCACCTATCTGGATCAGATGTTGCATGGCGCGTTTGTTAAATTTTGAATGTTTCCAGCTTCCGTCTTCATTCCATAACAAATCATGAACAGAGTTATAGGGCCTGTTTTCTATAATTTCGTCAACAGCCGCTTCACCCACTGCCTTCACAGTCAAAAATGACGGCATGAACTTTTTGCCAGGCATTATAGTCCATTTTTTTGTTGCGTGGTTAATATCGACCTTCGTTATTTCATAGCCGAATGCACGTAGTTCACCAATTGCCTTCGATCGCTTATCAGGATGGCTAGATTGAGTCTCCATATATGCACATAGCCACTCTGATTCAAAGTGCGTAAGAAGCCAGGCGCACATATACGAATCGATTGCGTAAGATACAGCATGTGAATTAGACGTTAACAATCCATTGGCAAGATAGAATTGATGATCTGGGTGGTCAACTTCAAGATCATATGCTTGATGTTTTCCGATGGATTTAAATGATTTAATTTTAGGCATTGCGTTTCCAAATATCTCGAGCCCTTAGCTCAGTTTCTAAAAGCTTGAATTTCTTGTCATATTGGATATATGAGTTTATGACATAGCCGCTTGATCCTGCGGCCATCACGTCATTAAGTAGTCCGGATAGCTTCTTTTCGCTCAAGTTGTCCAATTGAGCGCAAGCTGTTGCATAATTCATAGCGAACTCATGAAACTCAATTTCATTGTCAGGAAGATGAAATTCCCATTTTCGTAATGTAAAGATTATATTACGAATCTTACGTAGACGCTCTTGTTTACGATGGTCAGCAAATAAAGCTAACGCTAATCCAGAAATTGCTGGCACACCAATAAGCATAATAATATCCATTATTATAATATTAACGCAGGTATGAAAAAATATACACATTTATGAATCATACGTTTTATCAAATGCTGCCCAACGATCAGTCATAATAAGATAGATGCGGTATCGCTCTACTGTGTACTGCTGATTTTTTAAATAGTACATCACAGAAATCTCTGATTGGCCATCATAATATACTGCTGCGGGACCATCTTCCCTATGCAAGTTATCATACACGTAATAGAACTCTGATATTTTGTCACCGTTTCTTTCGAAAAACGTAGTTGCAGGGCCATCTACCCTATGCAAATCGTCTTGCTCATAATGCTTTAAACTGTATAATGAGCCATCATACCAGTATTTTCTAATAATCATAGGTTGACTCCAAACCTTTCATATTATCCATTACAAGGCAATAGATCCTGAAGTCAGATTCTGGCATCTCAACGTCCTGGATGCTATACCGCTTCTTAATTGGGCCACAAAGATCATACTCTATCATAGCTGGGCCATCTTCTCTGTGCAGTTGACCCTTTATATAAAAAGCAACAACCTCTATCTTACCGCCGAAATCATAGGTAACGTAGGCAGGTCCAGATAACCTATGATAAGTGCCGTCCTGGATCCATGCACATATTGAGGGTCGGTGATTATAATGTTTTACTATGTGAAGCTCGCTCATAAGTTCACCACTCTTAAAATAATGTATCATGCTATGAATTTCACCTTTATCATGATAAAGAATATTAGGGCTCTGTGCCGCATATTGATAATATCACATTCTAACCGCTGATATCAATTGCGCATACGCAAGCATACGCAAGCTCTTTTCTAGTATATTTTAATAGGTATAGCATATGGTTACCATAGAAAATAATCTGCGTTCTAGAAATGCTAGCGCTCTAACCAAGATTTTGCATAGGAGAGATACTCAGCATCTTTCTTGATTCTTTTCTCTGTTATATAAATGCTATACGCAGAAGCAAGTGATATGTTCTTCCACATTTTAAATGTGGTACCTGTGTGTGTATTTGTATAGCTTTTACGTGACCATAAATTGTAGAATGGTGATGTACAAAAAAACCCTGCTTCTTTGATTTTGCGGATGGCATGGTACTTTTTTATTAAGTATGATGTTGTGATGATAGCGGTACCTACACATACTACCACCACACAAGAAGCTATTATTGGATCAATCATTATTCTCTCTTACTCTTTTTTCCCACTCTTCTACCGGGTTAGGGATAACTGCTGCGAATATAAACGCCCCAATCAGTAAAAGTGTTATTAATGTAAATCTAAACATATGAATCCTCTAACCCTTTAAAATTTCCAACCATGAGACAATGTAAGCGAAACTCATATGGCGACAAAGCATGCCCGCGGTAATAGTAACCAATGTCTCCAAGTGCTCCATTAAAATGAAATATTTTAACTGCCGGTCCATCTTCTCTGTGTATGATACCATCTATCATATAAGTATGAGAATACACAGGGCCAAAGTCCCTGTTCACAGGTGTGGTATTCCAATAATTGATAGTTAACGTCTTCACAAATGTGTTATCCATATGTACCACCCATTATAAATTATAATACTATTAATTTCATTTTATCACATATTAGTAAATTCATGTATATGTTTCATATAAACCTTCTTCCCATGAATTTACTAAGCATAAAATTCTATAGGTTTTTTTTGATATTCTATGGCCGTTGATATAATATACCTTACTTGCAGGTAACACATTACCGCTAAGATCAAAAGTAAGTGAAGCGGGGCCACATTCGTTATGAAGGCCGCCGTGCCTATAAAATTTTTCTTGATGAACAGCCCCGGTAGTATAATAACTGACTTGGGCAGGACCTGTAGTACGATGTATGATTGCATCAAGCCAATACTCTTTGGTGCAAACTTTGTTAAAGTTTCTGGAGTGGGGATGCCAGTAATTTATTGTTAATGTGCGTGTAAATGTGTTTAGCATGGCACATCACAAATAAGAATATCGGAATTAATCGTACTCGAAGAAACAATGTACTTATCAATTTTATTTTGTGTAACACTCCAAACTACAACATCTCCAAGTGAATGTGGGTCCCTGAGATCATTGTTGGATAAGAAGCTCAGAGGAATGTAGTATTCTTTGAGGAACGTTTCGTAAATAAGCTGGCCAATTTTAAATTCTGATACTAACATAATGCCTCACAAATGATAACATCATTCCTTACAGATAGATTGTTGATTTCGTATATCAGTTGCCTGAGCGTTTACGACCCAAACTGTCACAGTGTATGACTCTATGAAGTGGGTCATAAGCAGTGATGGCTTAAAAGTCAGAGGAATGTAGTAGGAATCATCGGGTTTGTCATAAATAAGCTGTCCAACTTTAAGTTCTGATGTTAACATAATGTCTCACAAACTACATAATCTCTTTCAACAACGTGGTCCGCTATATTATAGTGTTCAGTGCGGAACCTTGTGATATTAAATACCACCACCTCAAAAACAGGTCCGTGGGGCAGGCTGATTGGTTTGATCTCCACTGGAACGTAATAAAACTTGCCGATTGAATCATAAATGAGCTGCCCGATCTTGAATTCTGATGCTAGCATGTTGCACCGCAAATCACTTGATCATCTTCGACAGCAACTGGCGTTATATAATAACTTTCAATACTAAGATTTGTAACATTTAATACTGTCGCGCTAAAAGATTCTATGTAGTGTGTAACACACTCAGCCCTGTCGCCAATAAATAACGGAATATAATAGCATTCATTATACCCGTCATAAATAAGCTGCCCGATCTTGAATTCTGCTACTAGCATTAGGATGCCACTCTTAGTTCTGCTATGACAGTGTCATGTTTTAGCGTTACGTTAGTCATCGTGTAGGTTTGTGCGCCATTTTCCAAAGTTTTTATGGGACTCCGAAATACCCATACACTCGCAACAAAAAAGCCCATATCATCGTAATAAGTCTCCAGCGGAATGTAGAAACATTTAAGAGCCCTATCGTAGATAAGCTGTCCAATGTTAAGTTCAGATGTTAACATTATATTACTACTAACTCCGCTATGACAGTGTCATTTCTTAATGATAGGTTAGTTATATTAAATATTACCGCCCTATTATCTGCAATTCTCCATGCTGTTACAACATAGGCTGTCTCAGAGGAGTTAGTAGTATCAACTGATATAGGAATATAACAAAACTTGTGGACGCGATCATAGATAAGCTGATGGACTTTGAATTCAGATAGCAGCATATTATTAAATGGCCTATTCAATTATAGGACATCTAATTTCATTTTAGCACGCTGTATAAAAATAATATAACTTATCATTTTTTTCGTGTCCAATATCTATACGCACCAGGAAACGTAAGTATCATTCCAGCTACACTTAGTATAATCGATGCTATAATCAGTGCAATGAATAGCTCAGCTGTCATCGAGGGGCTCATTACTGATGTTCCGGCTACGCAGAACCCGCTTACATAAAAACCTGATGATGTCTGTGGTCGCTGCCACGATAGCCACACATATCCATGCGAACGTAACAAGCATAGAAAGTGCGACAAATATTGCTAAAATCCCTTTAAGCATGGTTAACCTCGGTTTGCTCTATGTGATCAATAACATCATTAACGTGAACAAATTTTTTATCAAACTTTTCATGTGAATAATATTCCCCGTGATGCATATTAGCTGGATTCCACGCCCATCCGGCACGCTTAATCTTACGCTTTTTCATTTGAAGTGAATAGGCTGGCAAATTGCCTATGACGGTGACAACTCCTGTAATAGCAGCTATTGCACTTAATATTATACCTAATTCAACCATTATACATTTTCCCTATCCTTGTAACCCCAGGTTGTGGGTTTTTTAAACTTTCAAAGAGCTGTTCAAGACATTCTTTTTTAAATTCTTTTTTATTCCACTGATCATACGAAATTCTAATTAACGTCCAGTTATGTTTCTCTATATGTTCATCGAGTAATTTATCCTTAAGCTGGATTTCGTCTAAATCTTGCGACTCAAATTTCTTTTGAAAATGTAAATCTCCATCAAATTCAAGATACACTCGAAGCTTGATATCACCGATGTCAACTTGTCTAAATTTAGACTTTGTAGGGAAAGTAACACTTTTGACTCGCTGGCTGCGCTTAAAGCTATAACCCTCAATGCTGCTTACAATTTCGAATAAAGCAGTTTCTGGACGCGAAGTCCACCCGTTTATATATTTAACAACACACTTTTCATAAAACTCTTCCCAATTTTCTTCCCGCCACTTACGAAGCTGTTCTGTTCTTCTCTTTAAAATTTCTGGACGAGCAGATGTAATCTTTGCTGTTTCCGATGATTTTTTTCTAAACTTCTCTGTTTTATTTAATGTGCCAAGAAGATCACTTCTACGCTGGCGTTCTTTATCATTTGACATAATAGAAGCAGAGACAGCTTTGCCCATTTTTTGTTTGTATTCTGACAAATCTGTACCAGCGTCATTTGCGCGCTGAATCCAGTCGCCATTCTTTTTATTTTGCTTGCTATAAGCATCAAATGAGCTGCTACATTTAACTGGCCCATGCTTTTCTATATACTCTGGTGCTGTCAAACCATGCTCCACCCTAATGTGGCGTGTTAGACTCTTACATCTCCAACCGCATAATGCGCACATGACATATCCGACATTTAAAACAAGCTCTGAGTAGCATTCTACTTCATGAGCTTCTACAAGATCTGGAGTTCTTCCCCCCTTCCCACATTTCCCGCAACGATTTCTAGGTCGTTTTCTATTATTTTGTGCATTGGAAGCATTCTCCCGTCCATTACCCTGAATTTGTGATCCATCGTGCATCTTACCTTTTGCCCTTCCTCTAGCTCGAACTCATATAGCTCGAGCATGCCGTGATCATGTCTTTGTAGTACTTCCACAAAGATGTCACTCTTATTTCGCTCATCACGCGATTTAATATAGTCACCCGGCTTAATATCGCCGACGGTCGTCGTTTTAATGAGTTCTCCCTCATTTGTATATGTATTTATACACTCAGAATGTAACAGAGTTTTATTAAAGCCGTACCCAGAAAATGCTGCAACTCTATCGAACAGACTCTCTGCGTCTGCTTTGCGAATTCCTCTTTCAACTGCGCCCTCGATAAATTGCTTTTCAAGTTTCTTAGCTTCTTCTTTCGCCTTTGACTTTCCAGACATTGACCTTTTTGTGATAACTTTTCTTAGCTTATCACAATCGTCAAGATTCAGTCCACCTACAACATGACCAAGCTTCATTAGCTGTTCTTGGAAGATTACGTGACCGAATGTTTCTTCAAGAACCTCTTTAACTAAAGGGTGCTCATACTCAACAGACGCTGGATCATTCTTTGCAGTAATGTATGTCTTATCAACCTTTCCTGTCAATGGGCCCGGGCGATAAATCGATGTTGCCGTTGCAATCTCAACGATATTCTTCGGTTCTAGATTAGAGAAAAACATCTGGGCGCCTTTGGCTGTGCATTGAAAAACACCACCCCAGTTACCTTCTTTGTAGATTTTATCGTAAACTGTTTTGTCTTGAAGATCTAAAACGTCAGGATGAAGATTGCTTTCGTACCAATTTTTAATGTCATTAAAAGCTGGATCATTGATGGGCTCAGCTTTTTTGAGTATAGTTTTCTTTCTTAATTTAACCACATTTTATTTTATCACATTTCGTGGCCGAATTGAATATAAAGTGAAAACAAATATAAAATCTCTAAAGGTCTCTTGCGCTCATTCAATACATAATCTCTTAAGGGTTCTTGATTTGAACGTGAAACACGTTCAAGCCACGTAAGATACTGCTTTAGCTTAGCCTGAGGGAGAACTTGAAGTTTCTCAAAAACTTCATCCCACTCTTCAGGGTGCCTATTAGATTTTGCTTTGACATCATCAATAACAGTCTCTTGTAAAAGATGGCCAATTAAGCTTCTTAAGTTACTTTCTACAATACAATTTGAAATAGCTTCTCTAAGGAACTTAACTTTAACCAGCATTGTCAATAACTATTTTCATAGAAAGTTTCTTTCATCTCAGGTTTTTCATTTTTCATAAGTTGATTTTAAGCCTTTCATGTTTCCAATCAACAAACAATGAAGTCTAAATTCTTCTTTGGAAAGTTCTTTGTCATGAATCGAGAACTCCCTGTATTTAACATCCCCATTTTCACAGAAAGTTTCATAAGCTGGA